>Ga0209628_10000043_pt1 | contig 59378 bp, 52 predicted proteins | sample TergutCu122P4_FD_187285 | JGI IMG/M metagenome (GOLD analysis project Ga0209628, IMG submission 187285) | Cubitermes ugandensis P4 segment gut microbial communities from Kakamega Forest, Kenya - Cu122 P4 (SPAdes) (version 2) | ecosystem: Host-associated > Arthropoda: Insects > Digestive system... | reverse complement strand
CAGCCACGAAGAAGACAAACTTGGCGCCATGCTCGAAATCAACGCCGGCGCCGGAGGAACGGAAAGCAACGACTGGGCTTTGATGCTCATGCGAATGTATATCCGCTGGGGTGAACGTAACAACTATAAAGTGAGACAGATAGACATAAACGATGGCGAAGTTGCCGGTATAAAATCCGTCGTTTTGGAGTTTGAAGGCGACTATGCTTTCGGGTATCTTAAAGGCGAAAACGGCGTTCATCGCTTGGTGCGTATCTCGCCATTCGACAGCAACGCCCGCCGACATACAAGTTTCGCTTCGGTTTTCGTTTATCCCGTTGTAGATGAAAATATTAACATCGAAATAAATCAGGCAAACCTTACTTGGGACACCTTTCGCTGCGGAGGTCCGGGTGGACAAAATGTCAATAAAGTAGAAACCGGCGTCCGATTAAAATACAAATGCACCGGTGTGGACGGAAAACCCGACGAAATCATCATCGAAAACACCGAAAGCCGCTCACAACTGCAAAACCGCGAAAAAGCCATCCAAATGCTCAAATCACGACTATACGAAATAGAACTGCGCAAAAAACAGGAGGCACAAGCCGAAATTGAAGGGAACAAAAAGAAAATAGAATGGGGTTCACAAATCCGTAACTACGTCCTGCAACCCTACCGCTTGGTAAAAGACCTGCGCACCGGATACGAAACCGGCAACACTCAAGCCGTTTTAGACGGCGATATTAACGACTTCCTGAAAGTCTATTTGATGGCGATTGGGGAGAATTAACTAAATCAATTTTCTGACTTTTTTCTCTGCAAATAAAACTCCTGTACTGTTTCTTCAAGCATTTCCCATGTTTTGGCAGCGGCTAATTTTTCGGCGCCTCTGATAGTATAGTCAATGGCAGTGGCATAAGGTAAATCGTCTATAAAAACTTCCACCTTATATTGTCTAATACGATTTTTTGTTAAAATGGTAGAGGTGCGAAACTCTACTTTATTTTTTTTAAATTGCGACCATTCTAACAGCAGGCTTTTGTAATTCACGTGGATGGACACTAATTCGTCAATGTCGTAATGCATTTTTATAATACGGTTAATGATGGCTTTTTTACAGTCAAGGAATCCTTTGTCTAAATATATGGCGCCTACGAGTGCTTCAAAGGTGTCGCCATAAAGATTTTTCGGAACGGCATGACGACTGTCATCGCCAACGCGGATAAAGTGTTCTATGTTCAATTTGGATACCAATTTGTTAAGTTGTTCACGGTTTACTATTTTTGAACGCATTTCGGTAAGGAATCCTTCATCTTTTAATGGGAATTTTTTAAAAAGATATTCTGCAACGATAGCGCCTAAGATAGCATCGCCAAGGTATTCTAACCTTTCATTGGAAATTCTAATTCCGCGATTGATTATCATCGCAGTTGAACGATGGCGGAAAGCGAGGTTATATAAAAAAATATTTCCGGGTCGAAATCCGAAAATATTTTTTATAGCACGATTCAGTTCTTTGTTTTCAGAAAATCCGGAAAAAAATCCTTTTCGCAAATTCACGGAATCTTATTTTATATACTTTTTAAATGCAACGGAAACGTTATGACCTCCGAAACCAAAAGTATTGCTTAATGCCACATTAATGGTTGCTTTTCGTGCCTTGTTGAAGACAAAATTCAGTGGTTTAATTTCGGGGTCGTCAGTAAAGTGGTTAATTGTCGGAGGAACTACATCATTAACTACTGCGAGTATTGTCGCCAAAGATTCAATGGCGCCTGCTGCTCCAAGTAAATGTCCTGTCATTGATTTTGTGGAATTTACATGGATATTTTTGGCATGTTCTCCAAATAATGTCCAGATGGCATTTGCTTCACTTGGGTCGCCAACGGGTGTAGATGTGCCGTGCGTGTTGATATGGTCAACATCTTGCAAACTTAATTCGCCATCTTGAAGCGCTGCTGTCATGGATCTCTTTGCTCCGATACCTTCGGGATGTGAAGCCGTCAAGTGATAGGCGTCAGCAGAAAGTCCGCCGCCTGCAACTTCGCAATAGATTTTGGCATCACGTTTCAGCGCATGTTCCAATTCTTCTAACACAAAGGCTCCTGCGCCTTCTCCCAAAACAAAGCCATCACGGTCTTTATCGAAAGGACGGGATGCGGTTTTGAAGTCATCGTTACGGGTCGAAAGAGCGTGCATGGCGTTGAAACCGGCAATGCCGGCAGCCGTAACAGCTGCTTCTGACCCTCCGCAAATGAAAAGGTCTGCCTTTCCCAAGCGAATATAGTTAAAGGCATCCACAATGGCATTTGCCGAAGACGCACAAGCTGAAACCGTGGCAAAATTGGGTCCGCAAAATCCATAGCGCATCGAAATATGACCTGCGCATATATCGGCAATCATTTTAGGAATGAAAAATGGGTTAAAACGCGGTGTGCCATCTCCCTTTACAAAGTTAGTAACCTCTTCTTCAAAGGTAGAAATACCGCCTATTCCCGATGCCCAAATAACACCTGCTCTTTCTAAATCAATGGTTGCTTTTTCTAAATTAGCGTCTGTGTATGCTTCATGGGCAGTTATCATGCCATATTGGGAAAACGGGTCGTGTTTTTTTGCTTCTTTTCTATCCATATAGTTTGCAACGTCGAAGTTTTTTAACTCACATGCAAACTTGGTTTTGAAATTGGAAGTGTCGAATTTGGTAATCAGGTCAGCACCACTAACTCCATCAAGAAGTGATTTCCAATAATCTGGAACGTTATTTCCTATTGGAGTTAGTGCGCCAAGTCCTGTAACTACAACTCTTTTTAACTTCATGGTTACATGAAATTATTTAGAATTAGTTTCAATGTAAGTAATAGCATCACCCACCGTAGAAATTTTCTCTGCTTGGTCGTCAGGAATTGAAATACCAAATTCCTTTTCAAATTCCATTATTAATTCAACGGTATCTAACGAATCGGCTCCAAGGTCATTCGTGAAACTTGCTTCGTTAACAACTTCATTTTCATCAACTCCAAGCTTATCAACTATGATAGCTTTTACTCTTGTAGTAATGTCTGACATAATCTTTAAAATTTAAAATTTCAGTGCGGCAAAGGTACGGCATTTTTAGCCATCTTCAACATTTTTTCTTTATAAAACTCAATAATCTTTTGTATTTATGAATATAATATTGATTATTAATGATTTAAAAAATGTGTTTTTTATGTAAATTTTTTTAATTTTCTTTTTATTTCTTTCTGTTCACATTTTACTCAATTATTTAAACTATATGATTTTTAGTTGTTTAGACATTTTCAGCATTAATTCAAGTGGTTTTAGCGCTTTTTCAATCGTTTTTTCAGGGAGAAAAATCTGTGGATTTTCGTTTAATAAACAGTTATATAATTTTTCTAATGTATTATATTTCATATACATACAGTCATTTGAAGCATACTTTTCATCAACAGGAACAATATGAAATTCTTTTTCGGGATTATCCTTTTTCATCTGATATAGTATTCCCGTTTCTGATGCAATTATGAATTTTTTTGCTTCATCTTGCTTTACAAATTTTAACATGGCATTGGTTGACCCGATAAAGTCGGACAGCGCCAAAATAGGTCCGGAACATTCGGGATGTGCAACTACTTTAGCATCCGGATATTTTATTTTTAAATCTATCACAAACTTTGTTTTCAACTGATCGTGAACATGACATGTTCCGTTCCATAACACCATATTACGGTTCGTTTGTTTGTTGATGTATGCGCCAAGATTTTTATCCGGCGTAAAAATAATTTTAGCATCTTTCGGAAGTGTATCAATCAGTTGCACTGCATTTCCGGAAGTACATATTAAATCCGAATGGGTTTTCATCTCTGCAGTACAGTTTATATACGAGACTACGAAATGATCCGGATAAACTCTTTTAAACTCTAAAAATTTTTCAGTAGGGCAAGAGTCAGCCAGTGAACATCCTGCATTTATGTCAGGCAACAATATTTTTTTAGCAGGATTTAGTATCTTTGCAGTTTCAGCCATAAAATGAACGCCACAAAGTACTATGATGTCATTTTCGGCTTCCTGCGCTTTCTTTGCCAATGCCAAACTGTCTCCTGTAAAATCTGCAATATCCTGTATATCATCTTCTTGATAATAGTGTGCCAAAATTAATGCCTTCTTTTCTTCTTTCAGTTCTAAAATTTTTCTTTTCAACATGTTTATTTATTTATTTTTCTTTTTTTTAAAAAATATAAATATATAATGATAATGTCTGTTAATTATTGTGAACAACTTTATAATTGGTTGTGCTGAATTATGCTTAAAAAAACTTTCAAATCAATTTTAAAATTTTATACACAATCTAACTGTTTGATGGCGGCAAAATTAACACAATTCAACAAATTATAAATATTGATGATGTTGAAAAAAGAAAAAATGATTGAAATTATTTTAAAAATGTTGATGAAGTTTTGAAAAATCAAATGAAAAATAATAATAACTTTTTTTTAAGGCTAATGATATGAAAGTTATTAACGAAAGTTATTAATATTGTTAATAATTGGATGATAGTTCTGGAAGAAATATTTGATAACGGAATATCATATCCGATGCCACATAAAATCCCTATTGCTTTGTCTGTTATTGTGCTTTCAGATTGTTCCCATCTGTTCACATTGTTAAAGGGGATATATCCGATTCCGTCATCTTGGCATGTCTGCCGAAGTCGCCGTAGTCGTTATGTAATGCTGTAATCATGTCCTTAAATAATATTAGTGCGAAGGTAAGAAAATTATCTCATATATTTTTTTATCATTAATATTTCCTATACTGCCCCTCTTTATATTTATAAATCGTATCGGGTAAATACATTATTCGATCAAACACATAAACATCAACATCCCCGCTAAAGAACTTATATGTTTCCGAAAATTTATTATATGTTATTTTAAATGTACTTGATTGTTTAATATCATATGAAATATCCCATAAAGTAATGTAATGGAAGCATGAATCATTAGGGTTTGGAGGAATGGCAGAATATCGGTGAATAAATTCTCCTTCATTAAAAGAAAAACCTTTTGTAAAAATAATTTCAAAATTCAACGTATCAATGATTTTGAACTGGTGTAAAATTTCATTTTCCAAAGATAAAAAAAAGATAATCGAATCAGTCGTTGCATAATAGCCCATTTCACTGTCAAATTCAAATAGGTGTTCATCTACCATACGATAATTATAAGAAATTTCATACCAGCCAATATCACAAATGGTAATACGATATTGAATCCCACACGAATTATAGTAATAATACTTTCCAGCATAGTTTTTGTCATAATACAATGGATATGATGCGAATAAACTCATCATTAAGAAAATAAAAATTATAACTAAAAAAAATATTCTCCTCATTGATGTTATCTGATAAAAAAGTCAACGACCAAGGAATATTTTAGAAAAGGCTGAATAGTAACTATATTGATTAACCCAAGGAGGAAGTATGGCATGGCTTGTTATCGGATAAGGCAGACTATTTAATATTTCAGCATAACTTGATGGATTTGCAGATATGCTTGCATTCCACCTATAAGCCGCGTAATCACTACCTCCTTGACCAATATCAGACCATGCACCGGAAAAATGATGAAATGAATGAAATAGTTCATGTCCCATTGCTTTATATAGATTACCGCTATAACCTGCCGCATTGGGAGATATTAAAATATAAGAACCTACTCGATTAAACATTCTGTTTCTTCCAAAAATATGCGCACCTTCAACAGCGAAAGAAGTCCCATCCTCTCCTTTTGCCATTAATTGTAATCCATCAAGATAATGATTTTCAAAATTCATTCCCGCATTTCCTATTGCCTCAGGGCTACATGAAGCATATGTTAAATGCAACGCAGTTTTTGGAAAAGTTTTCCAAGCATATTCCGTAAGATTTGAATTGTCTAACCCATATCCCGTAGGGTCTCCTTCCGGGACAAAATCACCTGGTGCATAATTAGATTCGACCCAACCTTTCCCCGTCATCGGATCCAGCCCCAATCTTTTCGCTTTTAAAAACCCGCTTATTCCATTTGTTGCTGCGCAAATAGCAGTGCTTCGGAACCCTTGTCTGAAAATCTCGCTGGTGCTGGCGCCTCGCACCCATGCGCTTCCTGCGCCGCCGACGAAGCCGGAGGCAGCGCCATATACCGCACCTTCTAAAACGCCTACTGCGCCGACGCCTATGCTCGCTCCTACTGCCCCGGCAGCAGTGCCTACAGCCATGTGCCCCAAAAACTGCCAACCTGAAGTCATGTGTCCTGTAGCAATATCGGTAATGGCTACAGAATACATACTAATGATTGCCCTTATCATCATTCCTAAAAATATTGGGTTTTCTCCGCTTGGGTCGGTGAATTTCAACGGGTTATTCAGTGCATAACTATAGCGATTGAATCCCTGTGTGCCGGCAATGCCGTGTGTATATGGGTCAGGGGAGAGCATCCGTCCGATGAGCGGGTCATACATTCGCCCATTCATGTTGATTACCTTGCCTAAATAATTGATAAAATTCATGATATTATTAATTTCATTTTCGGGTACAAAAATAGAATATTTTTTTGAAATAATTATTGAGTCCACTCCGAAAACTGTTTTAAACGCAAAGTACGCAAAGAAGGCACAAAGTTCTCAAGATAAAATTCCTCAAAATCAATTCTTTGCGTACATTGCGTAAAACCTTTGCGTTCTTTGCGTTTAAAATTTTGACTTTTCATAGTGGACTCAATAATTATTTCGCTTCATTTATCGGACAATAGTGGTTTAAAAATATTTTTCTATTTTTGTAGCAAATAAATAAAATGGAAAATTGGTTTTTAGAGATATTAAAAGATCCACTTTCTTTGGATGGTTTAAAATATGATAACGGGTTGTTATTTAATGTTATTTCAAAGAAAGAATATCCGTTACGAAAGCAGATTCCTATCTTTTCGGATGGAAAGGCGGCGAAAGTTTCAACAGAATTGCACAATCAATCGAACACGCAATTTAACTATATTGACCATTATGAACAGGATGCGGAAGTTTTTAATTATAATACTCCTCATAGTTCTTCGTCGGCAAATGTTGAGGAATCTATTTTAAGAAAAATGATTCAAAGAAATATTTCCAAAGAAGATATTTTATTATTAGATGTTGGTTGTGGTTCGGCGTGGTTTTCAAAATTCTTTGTGCCAAAAGGTAAAAAAGTGGTTTCTTTGGATGTTTCGTTTACCAACACTTTCAATGCAATGACATCGGTTTCTGCACCCAATCATGCTACGTTAGTTGCAGATGTATATGAATTGCCGTTTGGAGAAAATACTTTTGATTGTATTGTTGCGTCGGAAATTATGGAGCATCTATATAATCCGGAGTTATTTGTGAAGAAATTGATTTATATTTTAAAACCAGGAGGCAAGTTAATTATTACAACACCTAATAATGAAAAATTAGAATATTATCTTTGTGTGCATTGTAATAAGCCTACTCCAAAAAATGCTCATTTACATTCGTTTAACAAGGAAAAAATTGAAAAAATTTTAACGAATGTTCCCAATAAAGACGTAAAAATAAAACTCTTCAACAATGCTATGTTGATGAAATTACGGATTCATTTATTATTGAAAAATACTTTGTTATGGAATATGTTGGATTCTATAGCAAATAAATTTTTTAATAATGCTTTGCGACTTATGGTTGTTTTGAGAAAATAATACGATTGTCTTATTCTTCTTTTACAGCATCAATGTTCTTTTTTCCTCCGCGCAGTTTATCTCCTATGATTATACCTTCTTTTATTTCAATATTGATGCCATCGGAAAGTCCGAGTTTGACATTGCGTTTTTCAAATTTTTGAGGTTTTTCTGAAATCATGATTCTTATAAAGGCTGTATCGGATTTAAATTCGACGGCGCTTTCGGGAATTACTAGAACATTTTCACTTTTTTCAAGCGTTATTTTGGCATTGGAACTATAGCCTGCGCGAATAAAAACGCTGTCGGGAACAGTAACTGCTGCCTTGATTTCAAATAGATTGGCTCCATTTTCTTCTACACCTTTGGGTGAAATATATTCTAAAACAGCATCAAATGTCTTATCCTGTAAAGCTCCAATAGTTAGTTCGATAGACATTCCTTGTTTAATACGTCCTACTTCTGTCTCGTCCACTTTTCCTTTAAATATAATATCGTTCATGTTTGCCACGGAAGCAATAGTGGTACCATCGTTGAATGTGTTGGCTTGAATAACGGAATTTCCTACTTTAACCGGAACATCTAAAACCGTACCCGTTATTGTGGTACGAACTTGGGTATTACTGTATTGAGCGAATTTTTTGGAAATGCCGTCTTTGATAATGTCTAAGCGGTCTTGAGCGCTTTCTGCCTCTTCTTTACAGCGTTTGAGTTGGGTATCTGCGTTTTCAAAATCTTCTTTTGAAATAACGCCCGACTTGTATAATGTTGTTTGGCGGTCGTATTCAATCTTCGACTTTTCGAGATTGATGAGCGCCATATTTAAAGCTGATTCTGCCGAACTGAGACTGCTCATTTCAGGAACAACTTTAACAACTGCAATTATATCTCCTGCTTTTACTTTGTCGCCTGCTTCAACCAAAACTTTGGAAATAATGCCCGACACCTGCGGTTTGATTAAAATCTCATCACGGGGTTCTACTTTTCCGGTAGCAACGGTTTTCTTTTCAATGGTTCCTGTTGTTACTTCGATGATGTCATAAACTACAACTTTCGGACGAGATTTTTGCCATAAAAATATAAGTGTACCCAGAAAAATAATTCCTATGACTACTATTAACACTACTTTAAAAAACTTTTTCATCTTTTTTATCTTTATTTATCAATATTATTTTACTCTTTATTTACTTTTATTCTTCCCTGATAGCGTCTATTGCTTTTATTTTTATTGCCCGTCCTGCCGGAATCAATCCTGCCAGTAAGCCGAAAACTACGAGTATGATTAGTGCTGCCACTGCTATTGTAAAGTGAATTTGCGGATCAAAGAAAGTAGTATCTCCTGCGCTGTTCGATGCCATTCCAATCAATCCGAGAAGTCCTACGCCTGCAACCAAGCCAAAAATACCGGCTATCAAAGTCAAAACTAAACTTTCGCTCAAAATCTGTATGATAATGGTATTGGGTTTTGCTCCTAAGGCACGTCGTATTCCAATCTCTTTGGTACGCTCTTTTACTGTTACCAGCATGATATTGCTTACCCCGACAATACCTGCAATCAAGGTACCCAATCCAACAATCCAAATCAAAATGTTAATACCGAGAAACAGGTTATTGAACATGGTAAACTGTTTTTCCAGGTTCATCCCTGCTACTGCCTTTGCATCGGTAGGAGAGATGTTATGCCGTTTTTTGATGATACTTCTTATTGTTTCTTCTATGACGCTTATTTTGATGTTGTCTTGAGCGGTAACTACTATGAAATAGATATTGTCTCCATAATTATACGCTTGCTGCATGGTTGTGTAAGGTAGTACTACTGTTTCTTCAGCCGGACCTCCTACATTTATATTGTTGATTGATTGTGTTACTCCAACAACAGTGTAATAGATGCCATTAACTTTTAGTAATTCTCCGACAGGACTTTTTCCTTTCTCAAAAAGTTCTTGATAAATTCGTTTTCCGATAACACAGACCTTCCTTTTCGATTGATTGTCTATTTCGTTGATGGAACGTCCGTAGAGAAGTGTTTGTTCGTCTATTTTGTTGTATTCTGCCAAGATACCTTTCACGCTGTATGTTCCTGCTTTTTCTCCGAATACTACATTATTAGTACTTCTGTTTCCAAATAATATTGGTGAAATATATTTAATCTTTTGTACGCCTGCGCGTAAGGCTTCGATATCATCCATCTTCATACTCCACCACCTGCCTTTTCGAAATCCTTTGTATGGTTCCGAAGTTTGGTCTGTCCAAAAAAAAGCGGTATTGGTTGCAAAACCTTGTATGTTTTTCATAATTCCGGTTTGCAATCCACTTCCCGATCCTGACATAACTATCAACATGAAAATACCCCAAAACACGCCAAATGCCGTTAAAATACTGCGCATTTTGTTGCGTGTTATGGTTATCCATATTTCCTGCCAGCGGTCGATATCGAACATAGTAGCGACTTTATTATCAATGTTGTTGTGTCAAAATAAGACGCAGGAAGACGTATTAAGTTACAAAGAGATGGTTATCAAAAGTAATTTGCCATAGAAAGACACGAAACAATAAAGTTAAATGAAAGAAAAAGTTTATTATTTTATATATTGATAGTAAACTCTGACCCTTTACCGGGTTGTGTTTGCAGGATGAGTGTTCCGTTGTGTTGTTTCACAATTTGGCGCGAGAGGCTCAATCCGATGCCACTTCCTTTCTTTTTGGTGCTGAAAAAAGGAATAAAAATTTTGTCAATCATGTCTGGATCTATACCAACGCCATTATCGGAAACCGAAAGTGAGACCTTTCCATCCAAAGCAACTTCACAAGTCAATATAATACGAGGATTTTTTTGATGTTGGACAGCATCGGAAGCATTGACAATCAAATTGATAAGTACTTGTTCCATCAATATCGGGTCAATGTTTACTATCGGAAAATGTCCTTTTGAAAATATACGAAAATCAATACCTTGCTGTTTCAACGACGGGTTCATCAATTGATAAATATTGTCGAAAAGATGTTTAATATTGGTTGGAACAATATTTAAAGTGATGGGACGATTTAGGTTACGATATGTTTCGGCAAATTGCAATAAGCCATCGCTTCGGTGTTTGATGGTTTCTATTCCAGTGATAATATCTTCGATATCGTTCTTTTTGAGAGATTTTCTGTCGTTTTTTAGTGTGTCAATTCTGTTTTTCAGCGTATCTGCTAATGACAATACCGGAGTGATGGAGTTCATAATTTCGTGAGTCATCACACTCAACAAACGTTTCCATGCTGTAGATTCCACCTCTTCAAGCGTAGAATTAACATTTTGGAAAGCGATAAGTTTAAAATTCCCATCCTCAGTTTGAAATAAAGCGACATTGACAAGTACATTGATAATTTGATTTTTAATATTCAACATGAGCGTTTTATTGTCGCTTGCCTGTAGGTTTAACAGGTCGTTGTAGAGGTCGTTATTTCGTGTTTTCAGCCAGTTGATAGAATTGATGGTGGGAATATGTGTTATTTTACGGAATGCATTGTTGGAAAGGAAGATGGTATGATTATTAATTTCATACACCAAAATGCCGACATCAATCAATTCTAAAATTTTTTTAAGATATTGTTGTTGAAGTTCTTTTGCAGTGTTTAAATTCAAAAATGCCTGTTTGATTTGTTTAAAACAAAACTCGCTTTTTCTAAAATATCCTTGAGAATAATCATGTACGCACATCGCTTCGGTGAAACTTTCTAAGTCACGATATGGCTTTATAACACGTCGAAAAGCCGAAACAAACAAGATGATTCCGACAAACGACACCAATCCTGTAAAAAGATAATAATGTTTTTGATACAATAAAACAACAGCCCCACAGCACACGCCAAACAACAAAAACAGCGTCAAAACCGGAATCAACTGCCATTTATATCTCATATTTGCTCATTCTTCTATATAAGGCGGCACGTGTTAAACCCAATTCTTTTGCCGTTTTTGAGATATTTCCGCTGTATTTTTCAAGGGCATTGATGATGGCATTTTTTTCCATTTGTTCCAAGTTATAGTTGTCGTCAAAAATGTTTTTCACAGTCGAGGTTTCTTCGATTTGTGAAAAAATAATGTCGTCGGTATCAAGTAAACGGTCATCAGCCATGATTACAGCGCGCTCAATCACATATTGCAACTCACGTACATTACCTGGATATGTGTGATTAGAAAGTTTCTCAAGAGCTTTTTCGGAAAATGTCATGGTGGGTTTCATATATTTTTTCTCATAAAAACATAGAAAATGGTTTGACAACAGTTTTATATCATCTCCACGTTCTCGCAGGGGCGAAATGGAGAGACTTACGGTATTTATTCTGTAAATTAAATCTTTACGGAAGTTTTGCTCATTAGAAAGTTCTGAAAAAGGAAGATTGGTTGCCGTTATTAACCTGATGTCAATGGGAATAGCGATGTTGCTTCCAAGACGGAAGATTTCCCGATTTTGTAAAACGGTTAATAATTTTGCCTGTTGTCGCAGCGAAATATTACCTATTTCATTTAAAAACAAGGTTCCACCGTTTGCTGTTTCAATCAATCCGGTGCGGTCGCCTTTAGCATCGGTAAAAGCACCTTTTTTATGTCCGAAAAGTTCGCTCTCAAAAAGTGTATCTGTCAAAGCGCCAACATCAACCGTTACAAAAGGTTTCTCTTTTCTCAATGAATGACGATGTATCGCTTGTGCTATCAAGTCTTTTCCGGTTCCATTTTCACCCAGAATCAAAATATTGGCATCAGTTGGCGCTACTTTGCTAATTTTCTGAAATAGTTCTTTCATTTTTTCCGATGCGCCGACAATGTTATTTTCGACTCCTTCAGAATGTTTTGAATTGCCTGTATTGGGTTGATTTTTTTGTTGCAGAATTTCCTCCAACGCTTCCAATAAAGTGTCATTACGCCATGGTTTTACGATAAAATCGGCAGCACCTTCTTTCAAACAGCGCACAGCCAAATCTATATCAGCATAAGCCGTAATCATTACCACCGGCAGTTTCGGATACTTTTCTTTTATCATTCGCAGCCAATACAACCCTTCATTGCCGGTATTTATCACCGCCGTGAAATTCATATCCAACATCACAATATCAAATGTATACTGCGACAACAAATACAACAACTGCTCAGGATTCGATTCTGTAACAACCTGATTTACTTCAGATTTCAACAACAACCTGACGGCTGTCAATACATCTTTGTCGTCATCTACAATAAGGATATTAGAACAATTTAGTTTCATTATGATATTTTCGAAAGGCAAATGTACATAAAATTCTCGAATTACACACAGACGGATAAAAATTTCTTTCAAAATTAATTGAGGAAAGAAAGGGATTATTTATTATTTAGTTCCAATAAAAACAAATAAAACGCATTGTAATGGAGTATTTAATAATTTATTGATAATGATTGATATGTGTTATTGCATGAGAGATCTCTTATGTTTCACTTCGTCGGAACAGACGCTACTTTTACAATTATGATAAATTATTGATGATCATTCCTAAATAAGCGGAGGAGATAAGGAATCTTTTGTAATGAAGATAATTTTTTTTTAAAATGCGTTTGCTAATATTGTTAAAAAATATTATTTTAAAATTCGTACTTTTGCCAAAAATTTAAGAATACAAGTTATAGTAAAATTGAGCGATGACGAACTGTTAAACCGATTCCTCCAAACATCGAATCAGGAAATGTTGGGACAACTTTATTCCCGATATGTTCCTTTGGTGTATGGATTGTGTTTAAAATATCTGAAACAGGCAGAAGATGCAGAAGATGCCGTGAACAATATCTATGAAGAACTGACATGGAAAATCTGGAAATATCAAATTGAAAACTTCAAAACATGGCTATACAGCGTAGCAAAAAACCACTGTTTGCAACTTTTGAGGAAAGAAAACAACACGATTTTTGAAGAAATTGACGATAGAGTTATGGAATCAAGGGAGTTTGAGCATCTATTATCAGACGTTGAAGATGACAAAGAAAAAGAGAATGCGCTGAGAGATTGTTTAAAAGTGCTTCCCGACGAGCAGCGACAATGTATTGTTCAGTTCTTTTTTGAAGAGTTTTCATACGCCGATATTGTTGAAAAAACAGGATTTGAATTAGGAAAGGTAAAAAGTTACATTCAAAACGGAAAGCGCAACTTGAAAATTTGTATTTTAAAAAAAATAAACCGTTGATATGAATCTCAAAGAGTATATACAAGGTAAACGAAGCGGCAAGGAAGCCAATCGCTTGGAACGCGAAGCCATGAATGACCCTTTTTTACAGGATGCGTTAGACGGCTTCGACGCTGTAACAGGCAATCATGCTCAAATCATAGAACGTTTGGAACAGAAATTTGCACCGAAAAAGCGTTCCGGAACAACACGTCGTTTCTTTATATATGGCGCTGTTGCCGCCTCAATTTTGCTTATTGTTGGTTTTAGCGCAGTTTTCTTTTTTGGGAAAAACGAAGATATGCCGCCCTTATTTGCTCAAAACGAACAATTTGAATATAAAAAAGTCCTCGAAGATGATTTTTCAGAATTGGAAACGTTGCAAATGGAAGAAACACAACAGGAAATAGTTGCAGTTGCCGAACGGGCAACACCAAAACATACAAGTCCGGTGATAACTCCCGAACCGGATAAAAGTATGGAATTTATTCTTGCGGCTGTTGAAGATGTAAGCCATGATAAGGAAATTGCTGTTGCTGGAATTGTTGCCGACGAAATGTTTGTTACAGAATATATTGCCGAAGCAAGTGTTGCGGCTGAAGAAATTGTTACTGCGAAAATAGCGCCGAAATTTGATTCTCAAAAGGAATCAGGTAGAGCAAAAGCATCTTCCTCCGTCAGTAAAGATGCCGCTGCCCCACATCAATTCGGAAAAAAAGAGTTTCAAACCTTTTGCAACGAAAACGCAGATAAAAATATCTGTTCAGGTTTAGAAACTACTGTAAAACTGTCCTTTTACATTGACGAAGCAGGAAAACCAACAAACATTGAATTTGGAGAGTACACCTGCGAAGAGGCAAAACAGGAAGTAGAAAAATTGCTTACTTCTTCTCCCGTTTGGACACAGAAGAAACGGAATGTTACGATGATGGTAAAATTGAATAACAAAGAATGATTTCCTCTTTTCAATACGGATCCACATCCACATTCAGTCTCACCGATTTCCAATCGGCATTTTCCAACATGGAGAGGTGGGTTTGGATGATATGGTTTTTTACATAATCGAGCGATGTAGTAGGTTCGATTTTTATTAAAATATCCTTCAGATAGAGGTTTTTAATGCGTCCTATCAAAGGAAATTCGGGACCGAGGATACGGTTTTTGAATGTGGTGCGCAGTTTTTCGGCGAAGAATTTAGAGGCAGCGTTGAGGATATTGGTGTCGCTGTGTTTGAGTGTGAGGCGGATAAGTCGGACGTATGGAGGATAAAGATAATTTTTGCGTTCCTGTAATTGATTAGAATACAGCGCCTCAAAGTGGTGATGGATTGCCAACTGGATGATTGGATGTTGTGGCGAATAGGTTTGGATGACGATGAGACCGCGTTTTTTTGCTCGTCCAGCCCTTCCGCTAACCTGTACGATGGTTTGAAAGCCGCGTTCGAAAGAACGGAAATCGGGATACGAAAGTAATTGGTCGGCATTGAGTATTCCAACTAAACTTACATTGCTGAAATCCAACCCTTTGGTAACCATTTGCGTGCCAACTAAAATGTCAATTTTTCGTTCTTCAAAACGGGTGATGATGTTGTGGTGTGCGTTTTTCTCGCGTGTGGTATCTAAATCCATACGTTCGATAACGGCTTGCGGCAGAATCAGTTTGAGTTCGTCTTCGACTTTTTCCGTTCCGAAACTTTCCATTTTTATGGTAGCGCTTCCGCAGTTGGGACATGCAATAGGAACGGTGCTGTTATACCCGCAATAATGACATCGCATGGCATTTTTTTGTTTGTGATAGACCAATGTAACGTCGCAGTTTTTACATTCGGGCGAATATCCACAGGTTTCACAAATCAGGCGCGGGGCAAAGCCACGACGGTTGTGAAACAGGATAACCTGTTCTTTGTTGTTTAGTGAGTCTTTTATTTTTTCTATCAGCAGCGGGGAAAAGTGCGATACCATGTTTCGTTTGCGTATTTCCTGTCTCAGGTCAACGATGGTTGTTTCGGGGAGTTCCTGTCCGCTATAGCGTTTCAATATTTGTGCGAAGCCAAATTTTCCGGATTGTGTGTTGAACCAACTTTCTACCGAAGGCGTTCCCGATCCCAATAAGGTTTTGGCAGCGTGCATTTTAGCCAGCATGATAGCTGTGTCGCGCGCTAAATAGCGCGGCGCCGGGTCGAATTGTTTGTAAGAGGCGTCGTGTTCTTCGTCAACGATAACCAATCCGAGGTCGTTGTATGGTAAAAACAGGGCAGAGCGGGCGCCCAAAATGATGCTGTATCGTTGCGCATTGATTCCTGCTGTGCGATTCCAGATTTCAGCACGTTCATTTTCATTGAATTTGGAGTGATAAATGCCAACCTGTTTACCGAAATATTTCCGCAAACGGTGGATGATTTGTCCGGTCAGCGCAATTTCGGGAAGTAAATACAACACCTGTTTCCCTTGTTTCAAAACATTATCTATCAACTTGATATACAACTCTGTTTTCCCACTTGCTGTAATACCGTGCAACAAAACCACCTCTTTTTGAAGAAAAGCGCTCTCTATTTCGGAAAGGCAACGTTGTTGCTCTTCATTGAGGATGATAGAATCTGTATCGGAATCTTCATTAATATCAGGTAAACGGCTGACAATGCGCTCTTCCGCTAAAAAAACATTTTTGGCTATCAGTGCCTTTAACGCAGAAATAGGACTACGGGAAAAACTTAATACTTCCTTCTGTTTCAGCCATTTGTGTTCGTGAACATCGTTGTTGTTGAGGGCAATATACGACATCAGAATTTCTAATTGTTTATTGGCGCGTTTTTCTACGGTGTCGAAAAGTTGTTGAAGTGAATTTTCATCTCGAAAATGTTCCGAAAGGCGTATAAACATCTCTTTTCTTGGTGTAAAACGCTCTTGCAGTTCTTCTTCTGGGAGGATAATGCCCTTTTCGATGAGGGTTTTTATCAACGGCAGTATTTTTATCCGGTCAACAATTTTTGAGGCGTCTGAAAGTGTTAAAACTTTTTGAATTTCAAGCGCTTCTGCTATCAGATATTCTTTTTCGTTCAACGCTTGGAAATCACCGTTGAAAACGGGATTCAACACTATTTTGGTTTCGCTTGCCAACTTTAATGCCGAAGGCAGGGCGGCGTTCATCACCTCGCCGACACTGCAAACGTAATATTTTGCTATCCATTCCCATAATAAAAACTGTCTTTCATTGACAATCGGTTGTTCATCAAGGAGAGAGAGAATATATTTCACCTCTCTTGAGCCTGTCGGAACTTTTTGATGGATACGGCGTACTAAGCCAGAATAGAGTTTGTTTTTACCAAACTGCACCGCCACTCGTTGTCCTGTACAAACAGCGTTATTCCACTCGTATGGAATACGATAGGTGAATGTGCCTTCGAGTTTCAGCGGCAATAAAACGTCGGCAAAAAGCGTGATTCGTTCCAATGTTATTTAGGATAACCTACAGTTTGAGTGATCACAATCCATTGATTATCTGGCAACTGCATGGCTTTTGCGAGTTCTGCTTCGTCAAAATATCCGCGAACAACGGTAGATAATCCGGCTGATGTACAGTACAGATATACATTTTCGGAAATATATCCGGTATCAATGAACATGTATTTTTTTTGCGATTCGTCAGGAACACCTTCCAATTTGTCGTTGTTGCAGACAAAAATCAGATTCAACGGAGCGGTCGCCACAAAATCCTGTTTTCCGGTTGCAGCACGAATGTCCTCTTTCTTGATAAGAGTGAGAACGTTACGTTCCGGATTCCAGTGGTACAGTCCGTTTTCCATGGCGCAGTAAATTTCGATTTCCTGTTTATTGCGCGCTGTGGGGGCGGTACGTTTTTTCTCATCCGGACGACTGTAACCGAATGCTGCCCATAATAAGTTGGAAAGCGTTTGGTTGTCAAGTTTTTTCTCGGAAAACTCGCGGGACGTTTTTCTGTTTTTCAGAGCCTCCATCAAAGGCATTCCACCGGTGGTTACCGGATCGGGTAATTGAATCTCTGTATTTTGCGCACATCCCGTTGTGGAAATAATAAGCGCAATCATCATCATTTTAAAAGGCTTCATAAATTAAATGTTTATGGTTTATTTCAATAGCCTAAAAATCTGCTTACGTCTCCCTGTCCGACTTCAACGGGGTCGGTTCCATATCTGAAAACGCGGATTCCATGCTCAATGCCTTTTTTTGCTTTGAGTTCCATTGCATTGACGTTAACTTCAAGTAAACTTGATTCGCGCAGACCTATTATGGTAACGTTTTTGTTGACCGAAAGAAACTCGTTGAGTCGGTCTTCGCGTGTTTCTCCTCCGAAATCTTTGGGGTGCTTGTCTGTATCCAAATAGTGCGGATTGATTTGGAAAGGCACCAAGTTCATGCAATCGAACGATACCGGTTCAATGATGGGCATGTCGTTGGTGGTACGAAGGGTTGGACATGCAACATTCGAGCCTGCGCTCCAACCGATATACGGCATCCCGTCTAAGGCACGCTGACGGATGGCATACATCAGTCTGTTCCGATGCAATTCGTAAACTAAGTGAAATGTGTTTCCGCCTCCGACAATAACGCATTCGGCTTTATTTACGGCTTCAACGGGGTTCGCTTCGTTATGTACCGAAGTGAGCGTAACGCTGAATTTGTTGTTTGCAAAAACACCCTGCACACGACTTGTATAGTTGTCGTATGATTCTTTCAGTGTTTTTGGGTTTTGAACGTTTACGCCTGCGTAAGGAACAAAAAGCGCACTCTTAACGTCGTTCTTTTTTAAAAAATCCTTGATGAATGGAAGTGTCCATTCCAAATAGTTTTCTCCCGGATTGGTGGAGTTACTGATTAATAATAATTTCATCTGCTTAAAAATTAATTTTTTTTAAAAAATCCTTGCAAATGTACATGAAATTCTCGAATTACAAGCGAACAAATAAAAATTTCTTTCAAATTTTCCTCTCTTATTCCAAATACCCCGAAAGCGCTTTTACCATGATTTCCGGTGTGCGTTGCGGGCGTCCGGTTCCTTTATTGATAAAGGCTAATGTAGTGCTGCCTGCGACTAATAATATTCTTTGTTCGTTATAAATTTCATAATGAAATGTAATGCGGACTTTGGGCATTTCTTTGACGTAACTTTTCACGTAAATAAACTCGTCGTAACGGGCAGGATAGAAATATTGTACCTCCACATTTGTAATGGGCATGACAGTCCCGGAATCTTCCATATTCTTGTAAGACAAGCCAATACTGCGCATCAGTTCGGTGCGTCCTATCTCAAAATAACGGATGTAATTGGAGTGATGTACTACGCCCATTTGGTCGGTGTCGTAATATTGAACTCTTAGTTGTGTTTCGTTGGCAAGCATAAGAGATATTTTTACTGTTAAAAAATTTAATCCAATGGAGTATTTGGTTCTCTTTTCATGTGAGAATAATACATTTTATCAACAAATTGAGGAAAAAAGAGTGAAAAAACGGGTGTAAATTTTCCTTCGTATGATGTGGAAAATTGGCGTTTATTCTTTTTAATACCTTTTACTATACGCCTTGCCAACTCTTCGGGCAACATCATCTTGTTTTCGTCTCGCGGACTTTCGCCCTGTACCGACCCGTCAGCGACAAGCGCTGCTTTACGCACATTGGTTGAGACAAATCCCGGAACAACAACCATCACCTGAACGCCCTTTTTCAAGGTCTCAATTCGGATAGCATCTAAGAATCCCTGCATGGCATATTTAGAGGCTGAATATCCTGTACGACAAGGCATTCCGTGAATACCTGCTACCGACGAAATTCCGACAATAGAACCTTTGTTTGCGATAATATAGGGATAGGCATATTTGGTACAATAGACAGTTCCCCAAAAGTTGATGTCCATCAATCTTCGTAAAACATCCAATTCGACATTGGCAAAGTTGGCGCGCATTGAAACACCGGCGTTGTTGATAAGAATATCTATTTGTCCAAAAGTTTCAACAGCCTTTTCTATCAAATGTTTGCAATCGTTTTCGACAGCAACATCCGTTTTAACAGCAATGGAGCGTATTTCCCCATGGCTGTTCAACTCGTCGGCTACATTTTTTATGACCTCTTCCGAGCGTGCCGCCAAGACTAATTTTGCGCCTTCTTTGTAAAAAATATGTGCGCAAGCCAAGCCTATTCCGGAAGATGCCCCCGTGATAATGACCACTTTATTTTGAATATTCCGTTTCATAAAACTAATCTTATTGGCATAAACAACACATAAAAAAAACGATACAAAAGTAGGAATTATTTTTTTATTGATAAAAGAATATCATCATCTCATCGTCAACGAAATACGTTTTCTGTCCATATCCACATCCAACACTCTGACGGTTACCTTTTGATTTAAAGAGACGACTGTTGACGGATTTTTAACATAGCCGTCTTTCATTTGGCTGACGTGGATTAATCCCGATGTTTTAACGCCGATGTCAACGAAAGCGCCGAAAGCGGTGATGTTTGAAACGATTCCCTGTAAGGTCATTCCGGGTTTTACGTCTTCGATGGTACGGATGGCGTCGTCAAATTCCAATGTAGTAAAGTCTTTGCGTGGGTCGCGCCCCGGACGTTTCAGTTCTTCGACGATGTCGTTTAATGTGGGAGCGCCGATTTCGGCTGTGATATATCGTTTGATGTCAATTTGAGCAATCAGTTCTTTATTGGCAATCAGGGTTTTGGTATCAGTATTTAGGTTTTTTGCCATTTTTTCTACGATATGATAACTTTCGGGATGAACCGACGAGTTATCCAATGGATTTTCGGCATCTCGGATACGGAGGAATCCGGCTGCCTGTTCAAATGTTTTGGCTCCGAAGCGGGGTATTTTAAGGAGTTCTTTTCGTGATTTGAAGGCGCCATTTTCTTCTCGATAGGTGATGACTTTCTCTGCCAAAGCGCTGCTCATCCCCGACACGTATGACAGCAATTCCCGTCCGGCAGTATTGAGATGTACACCAACCAAGTTCACACAACTTACAACAATATCATCTAATCGCTGTTTGAGCGCTTTTTGGTCAACATCGTGCTGGTATTGTCCTACGCCGATGGATTTCGGGTCAATTTTTACCAATTCCGACAACGGGTCTTGCAGGCGGCGACCGATAGAAACGGCTCCGCGCACTGTAACATCGTGGTCGGGAAATTCCCGCCGAGCCACATCCGAAGTGGAATATATCGAAGCGCCGCTTTCGTTGACGACAACTACGATGATATCTCTGTGAAATGCTGTTTTACGTACAAGGTCTTCCGTTTCGCGTCCTGCCGTCCCATTTCCGATAGCGATGGCTTCGATTTGAAACATTTCGACCAAAGAGCGCAATTTGTGCATGGCAAGACTTCTGTCGTTTTGCGGCGGATGCGGATAGATGGTTTCATTATGGAGTAAGTCGCCTTGACGGTTCAAACATACTACTTTACAGCCGGTACGAAATCCGGGGTCAATAGCGAGGACGTTCTTTTCTCCGGCAGGCGCAGCAAGTAGCAGTTGTCTCAAATTTTCTCCAAAGACTTGAATGGCAGTCTTATCGGCGGCTTCTTTTATTTCAGAGCGTATTTCATTTTCTACAGAAGGTTGAACCAGTCGTTTATAACTGTCTTCAACGGCAGATGCTACGTAACTTGCCGCTTCGCTGTTGTTTTTCACATAACTGCGGTTGATGATGGCGATGGCTTCGTCGGCGTTCGGTTCTATTTTCAGCCTTAAATAGCCTTCATTTTCACCTCTGAAAATTGCTAAGACGCGATGAGACGGCGCTTTCATAGCCGGCTCGCTCCATTCAAACCAGTCGGCAAACTTTTGTGCATCTTCTTTTTTGTCTTTCACCACTTTACTTTGCAGTTGAGCCGAGCGACGAAACAGATTGCGGATGCGATTACGGATGAAAGCATCTTCGCTGACCCATTCGGCGATGATGTCGCAAGCGCCATCCAACGCTTCTTCGACGCTGTTGACGCCTTTTTCTTTGGAAATAAATCGTTGTGCCATGTTTTTCACATCGCCATGATGTTGTGCCATCAGCATTTTGGCTAATGGCTCCAATCCTTTTTCTTTGGCGACGGTAGCTTTGGTGCGGCGTTTTGGTTTGTATGGCAAATAGAGGTCTTCCAATTCTGAAAGCGTTTGAACGGAATCTATTTTTTGTTGCAACTCGGGCATCATTTTTCCCTGCTCGACAATACTTTCGATGATAGCGATACGGCGTTTTTCCAAAGTCGTCAAACGCTCGTTTTCATCGCGAATTGCCATAATTTGTATTTCGTCCAAAGAACCGGTACGTTCTTTCCGATAACGTGCAATAAAAGGGATGGAAGCGTCTTCGCTCAACAACTGTAATGTGTGTTCTACCTGCCACAACGGAAGTTGCAATGCAGAAGCAATTTGTTTTGAAAAAGAAGGTGTCATATTTTTTTCACTTCTGAGGCTATTTTTTCTTTCACATCTTCCCATTTTGTGGAGATGAGCATTTTCGGCATTTCATCTTTTTCGGCATCGTCGAAATATGCCAAACTGCGTATGGCTGGGAAAGGGTTGGCATCGAAATATTTCGTCAGATAAAATTCAATGATTGTTTGTAGGCTAAATGATTTCAGAAGAAAAAACAAATCTATGAAGTCTTTTTTACTGCCTCGATTAGTAATCGCGGCAACTTTCATCGCTGCAATATCTTTTAGCCCTGCTAACCTTATTTGATTATCAATAACAGCATCTTGTAACCATGAATACCTGTCATATTTAACAATATCTATTTTTACCATATTAATCAAATATTGTTTGATGACTTTACTTTCCGAAAGAATATTAAAAGTATTAAATCCTTCCGATTGCAATGTTTTGGTTATTATTTCTTGATCGAAACTGCCAAATAAATCCAAATCTATTGACAAGCGATGCCCCAAATGAAAAGCCAATGCTGTACCTCCAACTAATCTTGTGTCTGCCAATTCAGGTATAGACTGCAAACGTATCAGGAGTTCCAAAGTGTCGGGTGTAATTGTGCGAATTTGTAACATCGGTAATCTTTTTTATCTGAATCCGTATATAAAGCAATGTAACTGAGCGCATCGGGACGAAGCGTCCGAAGATTCATAGCCACTTCTTTGATGGTTTCCATAGAGTAATACGACCGAATTTGTGTCCAGTCTTCCCAAAATCCATATTCCAAAACCCGCTGAATAACAAAAGCAGGATAACGGTCTATATCCATTTTATCAACATCTACGTCCCAAAAAAGATGTTCTGAAAATTTTATATCTTTCTTATCCATTTTAGTTGCAAAGATAATCTTTATTTATTAGTTCCTTGCGGAATATTTTTTGCAAATGTACATGATATTTTTGAATTGTACACAGAGGATGGCAAACGTGTATTCAAGACGTTATTTTTATTTACTTTTGCACAAATTATTTTACATGAATACAGTTATTATGACAAGTATTAGACTATCTTTCAATAAAGGTTATAAATGGTTTCACGAGAACAGTATTTATGTGAAGGGGTATATCCTTACGTCTGATAATAAGTTACTGCGGGATGCGGAACTTGTAAATTATTTTTCTTCTGTCGAAACAGCGGATGATTTCAAAATGAAACTGCAACAGGCAAACGGATTGTTTTCGGTCGTTATTAAAAAAGAGGAGCGGATTTTTGCTGCGGTGGACAGCGTCAGGGCATTTCCTTTGTTTTATTATCAAAAGGATGATTTTTTTTGCCATTACCGATTGTCCGGATGAATTAACGGCGGATAATGTACCATTGTCTATTGATGAAAACAATGCAGTTATAATGAGTTATGCCGGATTTGTTACCGGAAATAAAACGTTGCTCAAAGATATTTTTCAACTTGTAGCCGGCGAATATCTTTATTTGGAGAACAATACATTACAAAAGGCATTTCACACTCAATTTTTAACAGATACATTTTTCTCACTTTCAAGAGAAGCGTTAAAGGAAGAATTAAAGAAGGCGATTGAAAAAACGGGGAAGAATTTGGTTAAAATCTTGGACAATCGTCCTGTGGTGATACCTTTGAGTGGCGGCGTTGATTCGAGACTTATGGCGTATATGTTGAGAAAAAACAATTACGACAACGTGTTTTGTTACACTTATGGCGCTGCCGGCAATGCCGAATTGCACAATGCCCATGCCACTGCCGAAAAACTTGGTTATGAGTGGTTTTTTATAGAATACAATGAGTTTTTCAACGAAAAGATGAATCAAAATCCTGTATTTAAGGAATACACACATTTTTCGGCATGTTACGCTTCACTTTCAGCGGAACAGGATTTTTTCGCCTTGCAAAAACTGTTCTCATTCAATAAGATACCGAAAAACGCCGTCTTTATTCCGGGTCATTCGGGAGCAATAGCAGGAGCATACGTTAAGAAGGAAATGGCTGATGCTAAGTTTTCTTATGTTGATTATGTATTGGAAGCAGTATTTTCATTAGTTTTCCCCCGCAAAAGAGATATTCGGTTAATCAAAAATGAAATTAGTTTTTTAGACGATTCGAAATTAAGGGAGCAATATCCCCATTATTTAATATATGAAAACTGGCGATTTCAGGAATCAGTATCAAAATTCTTGCATAATAGCGCAAAAATCTGGGACTTCTTTGGCTATGAATATTTACTTCCTTTATCGGATAAAGTACTTGTTGAATTTTTTCTAAAAACGCCATTATTACAAAAATGTGATCGAAATATTTATAAGGAAACATTAGGCGAATTATTTGAAGAATACGGTATAAATTTTAAAAATAAAGAGTTATATCCTTCCGAAAAATTACTCCGAAAAGTTGCCTTCCGGTCGAAATTAAAAAAAAGATTCCCAATACTCAAAATGTTTGTTAATATATGGGCACTTGATCGCTCGGGCGCCGAATTTTACCTGAAAAGTTTCATTGAAGAACTAAAAAAAGTTGGCTGTTATAGAAAAATGCTTAATGTTAATGGAATACTTACGGCTTGGTATTTGATGAAAGTGAGAAAATATCTATCTTTGCGAAAAAATTCGTTGCGATTATTTTCGCATGTATAAATAAATGAATATTAGTTTATTATGGAAAAGACAGGAAAAATAATAACCGTAGATACAGATATATTAGGTGGTACACCTGTATTTTATGGAACAAGGGTTCCCATAAAAAATCTTTTTGATTATTTGGAAACGGGCGAAACAGTAAATGATTTTCTACAAGATTTTGAAAGTGTACAACACTACCAAGCGGTTCGTGTATTAGAGATGTCGAAAAAATTAATGGAAACATCAACATCTATTCTCGTATGAAAATATTACTTGACGAATGTGTTACAAAAAGATTAAAATCTCATTTGGGTGGCTTGGATGTTTATACTGTCAATGAGATGAAATGGTGTGGTGTAAAAAACGGGGAATTGATGTCGCTATGTGTCGCTAATCATTTCGATATTATTTTAACAATTGACAAAAACATAATACACCAACAAAACATTGAAAAATATCCGATAACCATTGTCGTTTTCAATTCTTCAACCAGTAAAATGGAAGAGTTGGCGCTTTTTATTCCATCATTCTTAAAACAAATTCACTCTTTTGCAAAGAACAGGGTACATATAATTGAAAAATAACTAAATAACGTCTTTTTTGTAAATTGAAGATAATAATTACAAAATGCAAAAACTAATTATAAGAAGTATTGAGCGTGATTTTTTTGAAGAAATTGTTAGATGTCCGGTTGTTGCTGTTTTAGGTCCCAAACAGTCGGGGAAGACGACTTTCCTGAACATGATAGCCGATAGAGTAGAGGAGAAGCATTCCTTTAATTTGAAAAAATGGGAACATTTAGAGACACTTTACGATGCGGAAACGATTTTTAGAACGACCCAAAAAGCCCTATTTTGCATTGATAATATCCATTTAGCGCCGGAATTGCTATTTGTAATAGAGAAGTTGGTTCGTACAGGTGCGACAAAGGCACATTTTGTTGTTGCAGGTGTAATGGCACAAGAAGAATTGCATCAATCATTGTCTGCGGTTGTTTCTGTCAAAGTGTTTTCTTTGACGGGATTAACGATTGAGGAGTTATTTCATCCGCTTGATTTTTCTATTGTACGTCATTGGTTTCGTGGCGGGTTTCCGGAAAGTTATTTTGCAACCAGCGATACTACAAGCGTTGTCTGGCGCGAAAATTATTTAAAAAAACTTATTGAAAATGATAATTCTAAGTTGGGCATCTATCTCAGCGGGATGCAGTTGCACCGGTTGTTAAATATCTTTGCACACAGTCAATCGGAATGTTTGAACGCCTCCAAGATTGCAGAAATATTAAATGTTACTCATCCGACAATCAGACGTTATGTTGAAATGTTGGAAATCTCATTTTTTATGAGGTTACTCCTACCCTACCCTGAAAAAACGAAAAAAAGAATTGTGAAAACACCGAAAATATATATCCGTGATTCGGGTATGCTGCACAAATTGCTTTCCATACACGATATGGAAACACTTCGACAACATCCGTTAAGACTTGCCTCGTGGAAAGGTTATGTGATTGAAAACATTTTGGCAAGTTTCCCTGATTGGAAAGGATATTTCTATGAATCTGTTTCAGGAGGAAGTTTGGATTTGGTGCTGATAAAAGAGAAACAAAAAATTGCTGTCAAAGCAGTATTGTCAACAGCAGATTTAACTGACAATTATCAAAATGCCATAAACGATATTCTTCCTGATTATACTTACATTGTATCCCCTTCGTCTATTACACAATGGAAAGAAAAGAAGAATGTGGTATTGTGTACACTGCCGGAAGTGATAGAAGGTATTAAGGAAAAACCTACTGTGGAATTTTCAACATCTGTCCAACTTTAAGATTGTTTCCGGATAATCCGTTGTGAGTTTTAATATCTTCTACTGATATTCCGGGATATTTTTGGGCGATGTTCCATAAAGTATCGCCTTCTTGTACCTGATAGGTGGCCTGTGTTTGTTTTGTTGAGGTGGAGGACGACACCACTACGGCAGAAGCTTGTTGGGTAGGGGCTTTTGCTTGTGCCGAAGCGTTTGGTTTTGCTCCCCCATGGGGAGCATATAGAATCAATTGTTGTCCGACTTTGAGAATGGCGTTTTGTTTAAGTCCGTTCCAGCTTCGGAGATTATTCACCGAGCATCGGTATTTTGAAGCAATGGAAGACAATGTTTCTCCGCTTTTTACTTTATGGTATTGCATTTCCTGACTTTCGAGACTTTTCAACTCCGCCATTATTTGTTCTTTTTCAAGTCCTTTTAGCGTTTTATAAGTATATAAAGAATCTTCATTCATGATAAATAATCCGGAATATTGGTTCGGTAACCGTAAAATATACGGCTTGGTTGCTGAAGCAGGAATTATTCCTTTTTTGTATGGGGGATTAAGGAAAGTGAGCAATTCGTAATGGATGCCGAGCATTTCCGAAATCTGGTCGAATGCTAAAGGCTGTTTAACTGTAACAGTATCTATTTCGCAGTGATAGATACTTGGTTCAAGAGGAGATATGCCGTATTCTTTTGCATAATTCATTACATAAACAACAGCAATGAAAGCGGGAACATATCCGCGTGTTTCCGGCGGTAAATAGGACCAAAGTTGCCAGTAGTTGGTTTTCCCTCCGGAGCGGCGAATGGCTTTATTGACATTACCCGGTCCACAGTTATAAGCAGCCATTGCTAATTCCCAGTTGCCGAATATTTTGTACAAATCTTTTAAGTAACGACAAGCAGCATCGGTAGCCTTGTACGGATCGCAACGATCGTCAATAACGCTGGTTACTTCCAATCCGTACATTTTGCCGGTTGTGTACATAAATTGCCAAAGTCCTTTTGCACCAGCACGAGAGGTCGCTGTCGGATTTAACGCCGACTCAACCATGGCTAAATACTTTATTTCCAAAGGCATGTCGTATTTATCCAACATCTCTTCAAACATAGGAAAATATATCTTAGACAAGCCCATCATTTTTGAAGTTAATTCCCGTTTTTTGCTGGAATATAACTCTATGTAACGGGCTACAACAGCATTATAACTCAGTTCCATAGTAGTATGCAGATTGAGGTGTTCAATTCGTTTCGTTATTATAGAATCACTAAAAGAAGGAACTATAATGTCAATGTCGGTTTGAAGTATGTTTTTCTTTGCACAAAAATCGTAAAATTCAAGAAATGTTTGACGACTCAATTCGTCGAGCATGGCTGCAATAGGATCATCGGGAATCAAATAAGCGCTTGTTGGAGTGAATGAAACTATCTCTTCGGGCATTTCAATTTCTTCTTCCAAGTCGCTAAGAGCAGACGAAAAAATCGAATCGGCAACTATTATCAGTTCGTCAGATACTTTGTTCTGAGAATTCCCTTGAAAGGGAAAACCAACTATGAGAAGGAAGTATAAAAAAAGTACAATCGCTATTTTATTCATCAATTTTACAAGTATTTGAACCTGCAAAAATAAGACGATTTATAACACATTATGTGATAACACCTTTGCTTTTATCAACATAGGATTGTTAATAACAAAGTGATGTTTTTTCTATCTAATTTCAATGGCATTATACCGACAAACCTCATGGCAACAAAAACAGTGAATACATTTTTTATTGTTGATAATAATCTTTTTGGGATTTTTCGGACTGACCTGTAAAGCACAAACAGAACAAATATTAACGCAAGCTTTACAACCGATACAGCGTTTTTTAAAAAAAACTGGCCGGCGTTCCAGATTACGCAGGAACGGAATACGTCTCAACACAATGCCGGACGACATTTTCCAAAGAGACACTTTGCGAATTAATTTAAAATCGTTTCGGACAAGTTGTCCAATATCATCACCTTTTACAACGATTTCTTCAATGGATTGAAGCCATTTTTTCCGTTTTAATCCTTCTGTGTTGGTTTCAATATCTAAGGGATTGTATCCTATAATTTTTGTCGCAATAATATCAAGCGCTAATAGATTGGTAGAGCCGAGTATAAGATGTAACGGAAACGGATGCCCGTTTCCGGGACCGGGACCTTCCATTGCTACGATGGCATCCATAAAGATAAAATCGGGCGTGATGTGTTCGTTCAAATCAACAAAAAAAGAAGCCATCGAGCGGCTGCTTCTGTGAAAGGCATGTTGTTTGGTTTTGTGTAAATGTGGAATGACACCAAAGGTGTTTTTGATGGCTCCGGTATAGTACATCAATTCGTGTGTTTTTAATTTGGGAAGTGAAAAAATATAGTCTGCTTCGTGAATGATACTTGTTACCGGAACTTTTCCCGAAGGTAGGGATAATGAGGTAGTGTTTTTACCAAAATAAACCCATTCGACTCCTGTTTTTTCGCAGACTTCAAAAATGCCCGACTTGAGAGGTTTGAAAGATGCCGTATGAATTGCAGGAGCGTCGCCAACCATTATTTTTCCAACATTGCGACTTTGAAGAAATCGGATGACAGCTTCTACAAATACGGGATGGGTTGTAACGGCTTTATTTGGATCTTCATCGAACAGAATGTTGGGTTTCAGTAAAACTATTTTGCCCGTAAGTTCGGAACCTTGCGCTTGGATGTAGATGGTTTCCAATAATGGTAATATTTTGTTCAAATCATATTCAGAACAGGAATGACAGCTTACAGTGGAATTCATTCTTTTTTCTTTTTAGGTTTATATTTCAGTTTTTCTTTTATTTTTGTAATATGTGATTCCAAATCAATGGAAATATTATTGAGGTGTTCAATGAGTTGTCGTCTTTTGGGCGTTGTTGTAGGAGTGTTGATGTGAATTTCTTCAATCGAAAAAATAAAATCAAATGACGTTGCTTTTTCAATAAAACGCATCACAGTATCTTTTTGTTCACGCCCTTCTATTAATAAAAATGTTTCTTGCGACAAAGTACTTTGTTGTTCTAAAGAGGTTATTAAAAAATATTCAATAGAGTTTGGTGAAATCCAATTAAAAAGACCACAATTCAATGGAATCCCTGTTTTAGGATTGCATACTGTCAATTCGGGCAACTTTCTAAATGCTGTTTTTGCATGTTTGTTTAACGCCCATGCTATTTTATAATTTGATAGTTGTGAGGCTATATGAACAATATGATAATGTTCGTAAAAACTGTAATCCTGAACAATTTTATTTTTCATTTTTTATTGATTAATCAAAACAACAATTCTTTAAAATAGTAAAAGGCAAAAACAAAACAAACCGTCAGTTTTATTGCCGTTCCAAACAGGAATCCCACAAAAGAACCAAATCCTGCCCGTAATGCATCATCAGTTTTACGTCCTGCAATCAGTTCTCCTAAAACAGCGCCCGCAAAAGGTCCGACAAAGATTCCAATTGGAAGAAAAAACAATCCGACTACTAATCCTACAATAGAGCCAATTGTTCCCGCTCTACTACCACCCCATTTTTTTGTCCCCCATGCCGGAAGCACAAAATCAGCAATCGTAACAATAACAGTAACGGAAGCAGTAATGAGTAAAAATATTACAGAGAAATCAGCAAAACTTGTAATTTGAAGCAGTAATAAAGCAACATAACTCAACGGCGGACCGGGAATAAAAGGCACAATGCAGCCTATAAAACCACATAAAATGAGGCATATTCCTAAAATAACCAATACAATATCCAATGCCATATTTTTGAGAGCAAAATTATGAATATTTATTATATCAAAACAAAAAGATGTTTTAGAAAATACCGATTTCTTTTATAATCAAAAATTAAATTACTTTTGCAAAACCATTTTCAATGGATAATTATATGTATGGTTTAATTTAAAATTTTTATAATCATGGATTTAAGTGTTTGCGGAATAGACTGTGCGGTTATGTCTATCGAATGTAATAATAGTTGCGAAGAACTTATTAAAAAGCCCTGTCGCGGATGTAATGCAGAAGAAGGACGTCTTTTTTGGACTAAGTATTTGGGGCTGGAAACCTGTCCTATTTATAATTGTTGTGTCAATATAAAGCAGTTTGACCATTGCGGACAGTGTGTTGAATTGCCTTGCGAAATTTATTTCAACACCAAAGACCCTTCAATGTCCGACGAGGTTTTTAATCAAGCCATTCAAAAAAGAGTGGATGTATTAAGACAATTATAAACATTTTCACATCATGCAAGTAAACAATCGAAAAATCATGTTTCCCAACGTTACCGATGCCGAATGGAACGATTGGAAATGGCAGGTAAAAAATCGTATCGAAACGCTGGACGAGTTGAAAAAACACATTCAACTGACTCCAGAAGAGGAAGAAGGAGTGAAAAAGTCGTTGACAACATTACGGATGGCTATCACACCCTATTATTTAAGTTTAATAGATACCAATGACCATCAGTGCCCTGTTCGCAAACAATCTATTCCTACCGGAGCAGAATTGTATCGGTCTGCAGCCGATTTGGAAGATCCGTTACATGAAGATGAAGATGCTCCGGTTCCGGGATTAACCCACCGTTATCCCGACAGGGTGTTATTTTTGATTACTGATATGTGTTCTATGTATTGCAGGCACTGTACACGTCGTCGTTTTGCAGGACAGACCGATGGAGAATCAACATCCGCAAGAATAGAAAAAGCCATAGAATACATCACCAAAACACCTCAAATACGTGATGTTTTACTTTCGGGAGGAGACGCTCTTTTGGTAAGTGATGCCCGTTTGGAATATATCATTCAGCGCTTGCGCGCTATTCCGCACGTAGAAATCATCCGGATTGGAACCCGTACACCGGTAGTTTGTCCGCAACGCATTACCGATGATTTGGTAAATATGTTAAAAAAATATCACCCTATATGGGTTAATACCCATTTTAACCATTCTAAGGAAATCACTCCCGAAGCAATAGAGGCGTGTGCTAAAATGGCTGATGCCGGTATTCCGCTTGGCAATCAGTCGGTTTTATTAAGAGGGGTCAATGACTGTGTTTCGGTGATGAAAAAATTAGTTCAAAATTTGGTAAAAATACGTGTCCGTCCCTATTACATCTATCAATGCGATCTTTCGATGGGGTTGGAACATTTCCGCACACCTGTTTCAAAAGGGATTTCAATTATTGAAAATTTGCGAGGACATACCTCCGGATATGCCGTTCCTACCTTTGTAGTGGATGCGCCGGGTGGGGGCGGAAAAACTCCCGTCATGCCAAATTACATTATCTCATGCTCGCCCCGTAAAGTAGTACTACGCAACTTTGAAGGCGTAATCACTACCTATACAGAACCCGAAAACTACTCAGACGAATGTCATTGTGAAGATTGTCAAACAGTAGTCAAATCCGAAGGAGTAGCAACCTTGTTGCGGGGAGAAAAACTATCCCTCGAACCGGCTCATTTAGAGAGAAGAAAACGGGGAAAACAGTAATTTTTTAAAAAGGCAAATCGTCCATTTCCTCTTCTGCCGGTGGAATGTCGGCGGGAGAAGCCGGAGGTGGAATATCGGGAAGAATATTTGCAGGTGCAGAAAAAGTAGAACCTCCTTCTACTTTTTCAAGTTGCCACGCCTTTGCACTGGTGAACCATTTTTCGTTAAACTCGCGCGATTCGAGGTCAATGTATGCTTTTATCTGGTCGCCGATAGTGAAATTTTTCAGCGCTTCGATTTTTTCGCCCCAAAGCGAAACACACAACTGTCGCGGATATTGTCCGGGGAGTTCTAATATGAAATCCTGATTTTTCCATTCACCCATTTTGCCCATTCCTGTGCGCACATCTAAAACGCGCATCAATCGTCCTGTTATTTCTATTGCCATGTCTATTTGATTTTTAATATGTTAATAATTAATCTTTTGTTCTGATTGAAGCCAATTTTCAAACACCTGTACTCCTTCGGGCAAGATTTTCCCGATAAACGGAATATTCCGTTCTTCGCCCGATTTATTAATCTCTCGGTAAATGAAGGCATCGTCGAAGCCTCCGTGAGCGGCATCTTTTTGTGTGGCGGCGTAAAAAACCGCATCCAAGCGCGCCCAATAGATAGCGCCCAGACACATCGGACAAGGCTCGCAACTTGTATATAATTGACAGCCATCTAATTGAAAATGCCCCAATTTCTTACAAGCCGCACGTATAACATTCACTTCTGCATGAGCCGTCGGGTCATTATCGCAAGTTACCGTATTGCCCGATTCGGTTATGATTTTGCCGTCTTTTACAATGACCGCTCCAAAAGGTCCGCCTATGCCGTTTGCAATATTGGTATTTGCCAAATTGATGGCTCGTAGTAAAAAATGTTCGTTGTAGTTGGTGTCCATTGATTTGATAATTCTCTTATTTCAACGTGCAAAGATAGTGATAATTTTGTGTTTTAAAATTATTCTTCTAAAAATATTTTGTAAAATAAAACAATCATTTTTTTAAAAATATCTGCTCAGAAAATCTATCAAATGAATATGTTCTATTCCATTGAAGTTATTTCCTACTGCATAATTATCCATAGTTACAACATATTTTGGATAGTTATCGTCAATTTTCAACAGATTACCAAATTCACGTTCATGTGTTCTCTCGTCTGCAATAATGTAGGCGGCTTGTATATATATCTTGTTTCCGTTTTTTTCGGCAATAAAATCAATTTCTTCATCGCCTAACTGTCCTACAAAAACATTATATTCACATCCAACAAGATGTTTAAACACAAGATTTTCTACTATTTTTCCTATATCCGACCGATAGTAAAAGCCTCTTATAGCATTTCTCAGACCTATATCTTCAAAATAATATTTCTCGCTAAATTCAAACAGTCGTTTACCTTTTATGTCATAACGACCTACTTTATAAATAAAAAAAGCATTACATAAGGCTTTCAAGTAGTTAATAATAACCTGAGGGGTAACTTGCGTTTGTTGAGATTTGAGATATTTACTGATGTTTGAGGCTGAAAACAAACTGCCGATATTGTCGGCTAAATATTCTACCAAATTTTCCAAAAATCGAACATTGCGGATATTTTCCCGAGCCACCACATCGCGAAGTAAAATACTTGCATATACATTTTTTAAATATTCAAACACTTGTGTTTCGTCCAAACCAATCGTTTTAATATAGGGCATACCGCCAATATTTATGTATTTATTCAGGTTATCAACAGTGCTTTCTAAAGAAAAAAAGTGCAAAAACTCAGCATAATTCAACGGATGAATGATAAATTCAATATAACGTCCCGCTAAAAAAGTGGCAAGTTCGCCGGATAGCAAATTGGCATTACTACCTGTGATAATAATATCACATATTCCTTCTGCATGTAAACTTCGTAAGGCTTTCTCAAAACCGGTAATGTCCTGAATTTCATCTATAAACAAATAATTTTTTGTCTCATTACTCAATTTTTGTTTGACATAACGATAAAGCATCTCATCATTAGAAATGTGTTCAAAGGACTTCAACTCTTTGTTAATGTATATTACATTTGCATTTTGATTCCGTTTTTTGATTTCGTTTATCAACAGATACAAAATATAACTTTTCCCAACACGGCGCTGTCCTGTGATGACTTTGATAATATCTTTATCAATAAAAGGAGTTATTTTTTCGGTGTATAAACTCCGCTCAACAAGATTTTTTGATTTTATTATTTCATCTATCATAACCTTTAATTTTTTTGCAAAGATACAATCTTTCTTTTACAATAGAAGGAAAGGGATTTAATTTTGAAATATTTTTTATCCGACTGTGTGTAATTCAAGAATTTCATGTACATTTGCAAGGTTTAATAAAGCATTCCATGTTATATATCTGGCTATCAACCAAAGAGCCGCAGCATAATTTGGCGGTAGAGGAATATTTGCTGAAAAATCGGGATGATGAATTTTTCATGCTATGGCAAAATGTTTCCTCCATCATCGTTGGCAGGTATCAAAACACACTTTCGGAAATAAATATGGATTATGTTAATGAAAAACATATTCAAGTTGTTCGTCGTATCACGGGCGGCGGAGCGGTTTTTCACGATACGGGGAATCTTAATTTTACATTTATCAACAACCGCAATCCAAACGATAAAAGCATTGATTTTAAACAATGTGTAGAGCCGATTATTACGGCATTGAGGCAGTTGGGTGTTAATGCACATTTTGAAGGAAGAAACGACATTGTCGTTGACGGGAAAAAGATTTCGGGCAACGCCATGACTTTTTACAATAATCGTGTGCTAATGCACGGTACGCTTTTGTTTTCTACTGTCATTTTAGACCTTTCCAAAGCGTTAAAAGCAGATAAAGAAAAGTTTAACGACAAATCAGTTAAATCTGTCAAAAGTCGAGTTACCAATATTTCGGAACATTTGACAACTCCAATGACGGTACTTGAATTTAAAGACAAAATCATGGATTGTATCAGGCAACAGGAAGGCGGAGAGGCTTATTATGAACTAACGGCTAATGATTTACAGAAAATTCACCAATTAGAACATGAAAAATATCGCTCTTGGGATTGGAACTTCGGACATTCACCCCGTTATAACTTTTCCAAAAAACTGCGAACTCAATATGGGGGTACAATTGAATTAATGCTGAATGTTGTAAACGGAGTTATAACAGATGCCCATTTTTACGGCGATTTCTTTTCTCAAAGTAACATTGCTCATTTAGAACATTTACTTATTGGAAATAAACACGATAAAGAAACTATAAAAACTATTTTTGAAACGGTTGATGTAAGAGAGTATTTTAGTAATGTTTATTTGGATGAATTATTAGATGTTTTTTTCTGAAATATCTATTTCTTTCTTCTGTCTATCCGTCGAAATATAACTGTACATCACCGGCACAACAAACAAAGTAAGAAACGTTGAGACCAACATCCCACCTACAACAGCGACGCCCATGGCGATACGGCTGTTTGCGCCTTCGGCGCTTGCCAATACTAAGGGCAACAAACCGAGAACGGTTGTGAGGCTTGTCATCAAAATCGGACGCAGTCGTTGGATGGAGGCGCTGTGGATGGCTTCACCTTTGCTAATGCCGGCTTCCTGTCGTTGGTTGGCAAATTCTACAATCAGGATGCCGTTTTTAGCGACCAACCCTATCAGCATGATGATGCCTATTTGGCTGAAAATGTTCATGGTGGTATTTGAAAAATACATAAAAATCAATGCGCCTGAGACAGCCAAAGGCACGGTAAACATGGTAACAAGCGGGTCTTTAAAACTCTCGAATTGAGCCGCCAATACCAAGAAAATCAATATCAACGCCAAAACAAATGCAAACATTAAACTTGAAGAACTGTCGCGAAATTCTTTTGAATCGCCGGCAAGGGCGGTACGGAAGGATTCGTCTAATACTTCTTTGGCGATTTTGTCCATTTCGTCCAATCCTTCGCCGATGGTAACACCTTTGGTTAAGGCGGATGTTACGGTGGCTGCCGTAAAACGGTTATAACGATAGAGTTGCGGAGGGGCTACACTTTCTACCAGCGTAACAACATTGTCTAATTGTATCAAATCGCCGTTCAAATTTTTCACATAAATAGATTTAAGGTCTAACGGTTTATTACGTTGTTGGCGGTTGATTTCGCCTAAGATTTGGTATTGTTTGCCGTTCATGTAGAAATATCCCATTCGTTGTCCGCTGAGGGCATACTGCAGAGTTTGTCCGATGTCGCGGGTGCTAATTCCGAGCAGTCCGGCTTTATCGCGGTTTATTTCTAAGCGCATTTCGGGTTTGGTGAATTTCAAATTCACATCCGCCATTTGGAATTTCGGACTTTCATTGACACGCGCCATGAAAGCAGGGATATATTCCTGTAACTTAGCCAAATTGGGTGCTTGCAACACGTATTGAATGGGCATGGTGGCGCGCCGTCCTCCGAATGTGGACTGTTGTTGCACAAACGACCGCGCCTGTGTTTCGGTACGAACGGCAGCAGAAAGTACATCGGCAATCTCCATCTGACTGCGATTACGTTCTCGGATGTCGGGCAAAATGAGCCTGACAAATCCCCAGTTTGTACGAATCATCATCACATTGGCTGCTCTTTCGGGAACCATTTCATCGGCTAAATTGGAAATTCTTTGTGTGTAATCGCGATAAAATTCGTAAGTTGAGCCTTCGGGGACGCGTGTAACGATACTTATTGAGGAGCGGTCTTCCAAAGGAGCCATTTCGGCAGGAATAGCGCTCCACAGCCACACAATCAGTCCGCATACAATAACCATCAAAGGGATAACCCATATTCTTACTTTCAAAACTCGGTGTAAAGCATTGCTGTACCATCGGTTCATCCATTCAAAGAAAGGTTCTGTTTTACGGTAAAACCAGTTTTGTCTTTCCCGTTTTTTTAAAAATTTTGTTGAGAGCATTGGCGTAAAAGTAAGCGCTACGATAGACGAGATGATTACCGCACCGGAAATGACAATGCTAAATTCGCGGAAAAGGCGTCCTGTCATCCCTTGCATAAAGACAATAGGGAAAAAGACGGCAACCAAAACAACTGTTGTTGAAACGATTGCAAAAAATATCTCTTTCGACCCTGTAATTCCTGCCTCTATGGGAGACATCCCTTTTTCAATTTTGACATAAATGTTTTCCGACATAATTATGGCATCGTCAACTACCAATCCAACCGCCAATACCACAGCCAGCATAGACAGCACATTGATAGAAAATCCCGCCAAATACATAATAAAAAATGCTCCGATTAAAGAAGCCGGAATAACCACACATGGAATAATTGTAACCCGCCAATCGCGTAAAAACAGAAAAATAACCAGCACTACCAAAGCAAAAGCGATGTAAATAGTATCTTCTACCTCTTTAATGGATGACCTAATAAATCTCGTGTTATCAAAAACCGGTTCTACAATAAGGTCTTCCGGTAGGTCTTTTTGCATTTGTGCCAACCTTTTATATACTTCGTCTGAGATGTTAATCTGATTGGCGCCGGGCTGTGGAATAATAGCAACACTGACCATGGGAATACCGTTCTTTTTCATAATGTTACGATATTCTTCTGGACCTAATTCCGCCGTTCCGATGTCGGAAAAACGGATGACGTTAAAATTATTCTCTTTGATAATCATATTGTTAAAATCTTCCGGCGACTTCATTAATCCCATCGTGCGGATGGTGAGTTCTATTTTATCGCCTTCGATGCTTCCTGAAGGAAGTTCGACATTTTCACGGTCAACGGCATTTTTTACATCCATAGGAGTTACTCCGTAAGCCGCCATTTTTACGGGGTCAAGCCAAAGACGCATAGAGTAACGCTGTTCGCCCCAAATTTCAACCGAACTGACATCCGAAATGGTTTGCAGTTGCTCCTTAACGGTGAGTGAGGCTATTTCGGTTAATTCCATCAGCGAGCGTTTTTCACTCTGAACGGTGAGTTGCATGATGGGGTCGGAATCGGAGTCGGCTTTTGAAACGGTAGGCGGGTCGCAATCTCTCGGTAAAAGACGTTGCGCACGCGATACCTTGTCCCGCACATCGTTTGCCGCCGTCTCTAAATCAACATGTAATTCAAACTCAATGGTAATCCGACAATATCCCTGACTGCTCGAACTTGATAGTGAACGAATGCCGGGGATGCCGTTGACGTTCTGTTCCAACGGCTCGGTAATTTGATTTTCAATGACTTCGGCATTTGCTCCGGGATAACTAACCGTAACAGTAATAATAGGAATGTCCACATTGGGATATTCGCGAACACCCAAATAAGTGTAACCGATAACTCCAAAAAGCAAAATGACGATAAAAATAACCGTAGCAAGTACCGGACGACGAATACTGATTTCCGAAATGTTCATAATAGCGTGTTATTCTATAAAGTAATCAATGGTTACGGGCATGCCGTGTCTTAGTTGCATCACTCCGGTTACAATCAAGGTATCACCGACATTCAGTCCGTCTAATATCTGCACTTTTGATTCTGTACGCAATCCGCGTGTTAGCGTTACCTGCTGCGCTGTTCCGTTGCGATAGACGTATGCTACGGAGCGTCCCATTTCAGCGATGATGGTTTCGCTGGGAACGGCAATGGTATTGGATATTTCGTGAAGTTTTATTTCGATGGAAGCGGAACGACCGGGTTTTAGTTTCCCATCGGTATTGGGATAGAGTGCACGGGCTTTCATCGTCCTTGTTTTCATGTCAATTTGCGGCTCTAAGGCGTAAACTGAGGCGCTGTATCGCTGTAAACTGCCGTCAATAGTAAAATCCAAGTTGATACCTGCCTTGATTTCGTTGGACTGACGCTCGTTAATAGAAAATTCCACTTTCAACGGTTTTATTTTTGTCAACTGTGCAACTATCGTTGTCGGAGAGGCAAAACTGCCTTCGCTCACTAAACGTAATCCGATGATGCCATCGAAAGGTGCGCGCAATTCGGTCTGTGCGATACGTGACTTTACCAACTCCATGTCGGCTTCTAATTTTTCCAAGTCGGTGGTTACCTGTTCGTATGCTTCTTGGCTGACGGCGTCTTTTTCCAACAGCGACTTTTGCCTGAAAACGCGGTCTTGTGCCAATGGAATCTGTGCTTGCAATTTTTTCAACTCGGCTTGAAGCGGCAGGTCATTCACCTTCGCCAAAAGTGTTCCTTTTCTTACTTCTGTCCCTTCGTTAAAAAATATACCTACTATTTTTCCGGAGGTTTCAAAGGAAAGACTTACTTCTTCATCGGGCAACAGGCTTCCCGTTGTTCTGATAACATCGTCCAAGCCTTCATACTTCAAAACCTGCGCTACCACATTCAACGGTCTGCCCGACATACCTTGTCTTCCACCCGCCGCCGACGGACGTGGTGTTTCTTCTTTTTTGAAACCATAAGAATACACCAACATCCCTGCAACAAACAGGAGTAAGATGGTGCTGAGGGTTATCCATTTTTTATTTTTCATAATTATTATATTTAAAAGAGCCACTGCAAAAATACTAATTTTAAAGGGATAATATATTACTCTTATTGCTTCACAGTTTGGCAAAATTAACTATTTTCCTGATATGCTTTTATATTTCCTAATTGCATACAACGGGTAAATAATTGTTATTCAACCACTATCACTTCATACTTTGTACTTCCAATTCCCATTTTTTCGGCATGGATTAAACATGATTTCCAGTCGGTATGCGGGTGAATGGCTTTGAAAATATCTTGATGATTAAGGATGTCGTGGTTTGTCAGGCAGCAGTTTTGGGTTATGGGCGTTTTATTAACCATGTCGGCGCAGGCATAATCGAGCGCTACAGGGTCGAAAGAGGCAGCAATTCCGATGTTAGGGACGACCGGAACGTCGTTGAAACCCCAACAATCGCATAACGGAGAGACATCCATGATGAAATTGATATGAAAGTGCTGTTTATCTTTCAAAACTGCTTTGGTATATTCGGCAATACGGCAATTCAGTTCTTCGGGAGAAGCATCCCAATCAACTTGGGCAGCGTTAAACTGACAAACTGCAATACATTGCCCACAACCAACGCACAGTGAGGTGTTTATGACGGCTCTACGTTCATCGTTCAACGTGATTGCTTTATGTCGGCACGACTTAACGCAAACGGCACAGCCTGTGCAGTTTTCCTGTTCAACGATAGGGATAGAGGTGGAGTGAAGTTCTTTTTTCCCCATCACCGAAGCCGCTCCCATTCCGAGATTTTTGATGGCGCCTCCGAAGCCCGTCAGTTCGTGTCCTTTAAAGTGATTGAGCGAGACGATGATGTCGGCATCGGCAATGGCAGTTCCGATTTTAGCGGTTTTGCAATAGTCGCCGTTAACTCCTATCTCTCTGTAATCCATGCCATTTATACCGTCTGCGATGATGATATGACAACCTGCTGAAAATGGAGAATAACCGTTTTCATAAGCGGCATCCAAGTGGTCGAGCGCATTGGCACGCCGACCCGAATAGAGCGTGTTGGCATCGGTCAAAAACGGCTTTCCGCCCATTTTTTTTATCTCTTTAACTATTTGGAAAGCATAATTCGGACGAAGATATGCCATATTGCCCGGCTCGCCGAAATGGATTTTTATGGCAACGAATTTCTTGTTAAAATCTATCTGCTGTATGCCCGCATGTTGAATCAACTGACGGAGTTTCTTGAAAATGTTCATCCGAGGAACAGTGTGAAAGTCGGTGAAGAAAACTTTTGATGTGTACATATTTTTAAAATTAGCCTGCAAAAGTAATAGAATTATTTTATCCTTTCATAAACCGTAAAAACAAAATCCAAATTTTCCGTTTCATCGTATTGCGGTTCGCTACGCGAAATCTCTTTCCATTGTGAAAAATCTATTTCGGAGAAAAAAATATCGGCTTCAAAATCTTTTAATACCCAAGTGATGTACAGTTTGTCGGCAAGTGGTAAAAACTGTTGGTAAACAGAGCCTCCGCCAATGATAAAACATTCTTTATCGCTGCTGCAAATCTTGCCGACATCTTCGATAGAATATGCCGATTCAAAATCAGGACTGTCGAAACTGCTGTCGGGAACTAATACGATGTTTCGGCGTTTAGGTAACGGTTTTACAGGCAGTGAAAGCCATGTGTTATAACCCATTATCACGGTTTTCCCAGAGGTTGTCTTTTTAAAATATTTTAAATCTTCGGAAAGATGCCATAACAAATCATTGTTCTTTCCGATGGCGCCGTTTTGTGCAATGGCAACGATAATAGAGTACGTCATAAATAAATAAGTTTTTATTACAGCAAAGGTAAATAATATTTTGAAATAGGATTTCAATATTAAATACAATCTATAACAAATTATCAGTGTTTTACTGTATTTTGACACGTTGCACTTACATTTTATTTTGCAGGACGGTTTTACAGCGGGAAATTATTACTTTTGCACCTTTATAAATTGAAAGAAAAAAGCAAGGTAACTTATTAATATAGTGTCAAATAATAAATTTATTACATAGAAATAATTAAAATTCAGGAGGTATACATGAATCAAACAAAACAAGTGTCCCATCAGCTACCTGAAGATCATCTGCAAAAATTGGAACAAATAGCGGAGGTAATTGCCAAATATGAGGCGAAACCGAGCAATTTGATTATGATATTGCACGCATCACAAGGTATTTATGGGTATCTACCCTACCCCGTTCAGAAATTTATTGCCGATAAGATGAACATATCTGTGTCGGAAGTGTCGGGGGTGGTTACTTTTTATTCTTTTTTCTCTACTAAACCCAAAGGAAAACATACTATTTTAGTATGTATGGGAACTGCCTGTTATGTTCGCGGCGGTAAAAAATTAGTAGATGGTCTTCAAAAACAACTTAATGTGAACGTTTCCGACACAACCGAAGACGGAAAATTCACATTGAGTGTAGCACGCTGCATCGGCGCATGTGGGTTAGCCCCCGCATTGATGGTTGATGATAAGGTTTATAAATCTGTGAATCCGAATAGATTAGAATCTGTTCTATCGAATTATTAGGAGGAATTATTATGAGTAAGAAAATAAAATCAATCGCTCAATTAGAGGAAATTAAAAAAGAGTTCCTCAAAAATCAAGAAAAATACAAATATCAGATATTGGTATGCGGCGGAACTGGTTGTGTTTCGTCCAATTGTGCTGATGTAGAAAAAGCCATTAAAGAAGAACTTAAAACACAAGGTCTTACAAAAGATGTACGGGTTTATCAAACCGGATGTATGGGTATTTGCGCCTTAGGACCGGTGATGCTGATGCTTCCCGATAGAACGTTCTATACCGAACTGAATCCCGAAAAAGCCAAAGAAATAGTTCATAGTCATTTGGTTAAAAACACACCCATTGAAGAATATACTTTCTACGACAAAACGTTATTGAAATATGTTCCCAAAATTGATGACATTGAGTTTTTCAAAGCGCAAGTAAAAATTGTTCTGGATTTATGCGGCATCATAGACTATACCGATATTAAAGACTATATCGCACACGACGGATATTTAGCAACTGCTCATGCACTTTCCAAAATGTCGCAGGAAGATGTTGTAAAAGAAGTAGAGGTATCCGGACTTCGTGGTCGAGGCGGCGCCGGTTTCCCGACAGGGACAAAACTTCGCGCAGGCTTCTCTCAAAAAAGCGATATTAAATATATGGTTTGTAACGCCGACGAAGGCGACCCGGGCGCATTTATGGACAGAAGCGTTATTGAAGGCGACCCGCATTGCTTAATCGAAGGGATGATTCTTTCCGCTTATGCCATTGGCGCACAACAAGGTTATGTGTATATCCGCGCCGAATATCCTATTGCTATCGAAAGATTGAAAATTGCTTTAGAACAGGCACGTGAATACGGTTTGTTGGGTAAAAATATCTTAGGCAGCAATTTCAACTTCGACTTAGAAATCAGAATCGGCGCCGGCGCTTTTGTTTGCGGTGAAGAAACGGCTCTGCTGGCTTCCATTGAAGGACAACGCGGCGAACCAAGACAAAAACCGCCATTCCCATTCCAAAAAGGATTGTTCGGATACCCAACCATCATCAACAACGTAGAAACCTTAGCCAATATCTCCAAGATTATCCGCAACGGCGGCAAATGGTACGCCTCGTTCGGGTTGGAAAAGGCTCCCGGCACAAAAGTATTTGCCCTTGCCGGCGATGTAGTTAATACAGGTATTGTTGAAGTACCCATAGGAACACCCATTGGAAACATCATTTACAACATCGGCGGCGGCATTCCAAATAAAAAAGCATTTAAAGCAGCACAAATCGGAGGACCTTCCGGCGGATGTATCACCAAAGAAAACCTTAACGTTCCCGCAGATTACGAATCGTTGAACAAGATGGGCGCCATCATGGGTTCCGGCGGATTAATCGTCATGAACGAAGATACCTGCATGGTGGACACGGCTCGTTTCTTCATGGATTTTATCCGTGATGAATCGTGCGGAAAATGTGTCGCCTGCCGTGTAGGAACAAAGAGAATGTTGGAAATCTTGGAGAATATCACCGAAGGAAAAGGAAGACAGGGAGATATTGAACTCTTAGTCGAAATCGGCGAAACCATTCAAGAAACCGCCATGTGCGGTCTCGGACAAACTGCCCCCAATCCAATACTTTCTACCATTCGTTTCTTCAGAGAAGAGTACGAAGAACATATCAACAAAAAACATTGCAGAGCAGGCGTTTGCGCTGCCATGTTTACTTCACCATGCGAAAATACCTGTCCAGCCAATGTAAACGTAACAGGATATATTTCCTTAATAGCAGCGGGCAGATTCCAGGATGCTTATAACTTGGTGATGCAGGAAAACCCATTCCCTGCAGTTTGCGGCAGAATATGTACCCGTCCTTGCGAGCGTAAATGCCGTCGCGGCACGGTGGACGAACCGGTAGCAATACGCGACTTGAAACGCTTTGCCGCCGACTATGCCTTCAAAAACGAACTTCCGTACAAAATGCAACTTACCTTTGCTAAAAAAGGAAAACGCATTGCCGTTGTCGGAGCGGGCGCTTCGGGCTTGACCTGCGCTTACTATTTGGTCAATATCGGTTACGATGTGGATGTATTTGAATCACAAAATATTGCAGGAGGTGTATTGGCTTTCGGTATTCCCGAATATCGTTTACCAGATGCCATCCTCCAACATGAAATTGATTTAATTCGACAAGCCGGCGTCAATATTTACCTCAACAGAGAAATAGGTAGAGATATCGATTTCAGAAACTTACGTGAAGATTACGACGCTATTTTCGTTGGCACGGGAACACAATATCCTGCTAAAGTAAATATCGAAGGCGAAGATTTGCGCGGCGTAATTCACGGTATCAATTTCTTGAAAGATACCAACCTGAAAGACGATATGAAACTGCACGGAACCGTTGCTGTCATAGGCGGTGGAAACACGGCTATTGACTCGGCTCGTTCAGCCCTTCGTATCGGCGCCGACCGCGTCATTGTCGTTTACAGAAGAACCATTGACGCCATGCCCGCTTACCGGGAAGAAGTAATAGAAGCCGTTGAAGAAGGCGTAGAAATCATGGAACTCACAGCGCCGACAAAATTCATCGGAAAAGCAAATAAAGTTACAGGTATCGAATGTGTTAAAATGGAATTAGGCGAATTTGACTCCTCCGGAAGAAGAAAATCGGTGGAAATAAAAGGCTCGAATTTCGTTTTAGATGTTGATTATGTCATTCCCGCAGTAAGCCAATATGCCGACTTACCGTTCATCAGCAAAGACGAAATCGGCGTAACAAAATGGGGAACCTTCATTGTTGATCCCGAAACTCAGATGACGACGATAAAAGGCGTATTTGCCGGAGGCGACGTAGTAAGAGGTCCGGAAGACGTTATTTGCGCCATTGCCGACGGTAAAAAAGCCGCTTCATCCATTGACATTTATCTTGGCGGAAACGGACTGTTGAACAAAGGAGCACCGATAGAAATACCCAATGTTTTCGACAACGACGAAGTTGTCGCACACCCACAATTCGACCAAGAACTGTTGTCTCCCGAAGTGAGAAAACAATCCTTTGCCGAAGTAGTTAAAGGTTTTCATAAAATTAATGCCATCGCAGAATCCATGCGTTGTTTACATTGTGAAAGGAGATAATTATGATAAAACTAACAATTAATAATAAGAAAATCAGCGCAAAACCGGGAACCACGATTCTCGAAGCCGCAAAACAAAATGGAATCAACATCCCTTCTTTATGCTATATGGAAGGCGTACACAAATTTGGCTCCTGCAGAATTTGCTCTGTAGAAGTAGAAGGCGCACGCACGCTTCAAGTAGCCTGTATGGCAGAAGTGAGAGAAGGAATGGTAGTACATACTAACTCCAAAAAAGTATTAAAAGCGCGTAAAGTGCTGTATGAACTGATGCTTTCCGACCACTCACAAAATTGCTTAAGTTGCAGCCGCAATCAAACATGTGAATTGCAAAAATTAGGAGAACTGTTGTGTGTTACGGAAAACCGTTTCCATACAGGCAGTGCACGCGAACAGATAGATTTATCACCATCCATTACCCGCGACCTGTCGAAATGTATTCTTTGTCGTCGTTGTATAACAGCATGTAAAGAGATACAGGGTATCGGTATCCTTGGCGCACAAAATCGCGGTTTCGATACCGTTATTGCGCCGGCGATGGACAATCCGATAAACCATGCCAAATGTGCATTCTGCGGACAATGTACCGTCGTTTGTCCGGTAGGAGCGTTAACAGAGACCGACCATATTAAGAGAGTATGGGAAGCCATCAACGACCCGGATAAAAGAGTAGTCATGCAACCCGCACCGGCAGTACGCGTGGCATTAGGTGAAATGTTCGATTATCCCGTAGGCACATCGGTAACCGGAAAAATGGCTGCCGCCATGCGGGAACTCGGCGTAGATGACGTGTTCGACACCAACTGGGCTGCTGACTTGACCATCATGGAAGAAGGTACAGAGTTCTTACACAGAGCCATAGATGTACTTTCGGGTAAAAAAGCAGTACTCCCGATGATAACAAGTTGTTCGCCCGGATGGATTAAATACATCGAATCCTACTATCCGCAACTTACGCCGAATTTGTCCACCTGTAAATCACCTCATATGATGCTGGGCGCTTTGACAAAGACCTATTATGCCGAAAAACTTAGATTGGATCCGAAAAAAATGTACACGGTATCCATTATGCCTTGTACTGCGAAGAAGTTTGAAATATCGCGCGAAGAAATGGTAAACAACGGCGTTCCAAACGTAGATGCCGTATTGACTACCCGCGAGTTAGGACAAATGATCAAACAAGCCGGCATAGATTTCCGTAACTTGAACGACGGAACATTCGACGACCCATTGGGACAATCCACCGGCGCCGCCGACATCTTCGGCGTTACCGGAGGCGTTATGGAAGCGGCTATCAGAACTGTCTATGTCATTATCACAGGAAGAGAATTACCTTTCGAAGGATTACACGTAGGTCCTATTGTAGGACTTGACCAAGTAAAAGAGGCTACTTTGAAATTTGAAAAAGTAGTACCCGAATATAAGATGTTTGAAGGCTTTGAAGCAAAAATAGCAGTAACAAGCGGTTTGGCAGGCGCTAAAATTCTGATGGACCAAATCGTTGCAGGAAAATCGCCCTATCATTTTATCGAAGTGATGGGCTGTCCGAGCGGCTGCATCTGCGGCGGCGGACAACCCCGCAGTGAAGACCCCGACGTAAGAATGAAACGATTGAAAGCCATGTACAGCGAAGACGAAAGTAAAACACTTCGCCAATCGCACCTCAATCCTTCTATTGACGCTATTTACAAAGATTACCTCGGTAAACCGGGTGGACATCTTTCACACGACCTTCTCCATACTCACTACTTCGACAGGAGCAAGGAGAATGAATAAATTTTAATTTTGAATAATGGAAAGGACTGCTCGTAAAAGGCAGTCCTTTTTTATACTTTGATCATCTTACAAATGATAAATAATAATCACTATCTATTTCCTTTTATTATTCATGTAAAAAGTCGTTCAATGAGAAAGACCGTTTTCCCAAAAAAACCTCATCACGAGTATGAAATGGGTATAAATTAAATATAATGATTTCCAAAAAAAAATTGTACCTTTGCAACCCGAAATGGTCGAGTAGCTCAGTTGGACAGAGCAACAGCCTTCTAAGCTGTGGGTCGTGGGTTCGAATCCCGCCTCGATCGCAAATAAAAAACACACTACTTCAAAAGCGTCTTATATTCTTTGTCATTAAGCAACAAGTTCTTTGCTTTTTGGATTTCGTCGTCTAACTCCACGTAGAACTTTATATATTGGTCGTATTCGTAATAGCGCGACAAAATTTCCATTTTCAACAAGCGACAGATTTCTTTTTTGTTTTCTTGAATAACGGTTATTTTGTTTTCCTGCAGTTGTTTTTGCAGCGTTTCCATTGTAGCAGCAATTTTATCAGACGGAGTTTTTTTATCATTTTTGTAGTATTCTTCCAATCCGGTCAGAAGAATTTGTTCTGCGGTTTTGTAGGTATTTTCGTTTTCATTAACCCATTTCAGAAATTGATTCCAAATGTCATCATTTATTTCAAAAATTTCGAATTGGGGAATAATTGGATTTTTGTAGTAAAACTGTGTGGCAAAGTTGAAAAGGATATGTTGAGCAACCAAAGCTATGGTGATGTCATTCAACAAATAAGCCGTTGTTATCACGTCGGGTTCAATACCGGCACCGTCGTAAACCGGACGACCACCTAAAGTTTGAAATTTAGTAATCAATGAATCAGGCACTATATCCCATTTTCCAAGAGCGTTTTTATGCGAATAGTCAACAGCCTGAATGCAACGCCCGCTGGGAATGTAATATTTTGCGATTGTTACTTTTAACTGTGTATTATAAACCAATGGTAATACATTCTGTACCAATCCCTTGCCATAAGTGCGTTGTCCCATAATAACAGCGCGATCTAAATCTTGTAAAGCACCGCTTACTATTTCCGACGAAGAAGCACTTTGTTCGTTCACCAAAACCACAATAGGAATATCGGTGTCTAAAGGTTGATTACGGGTTCTGAATGTTTGGTTTGCCGAAGGAATCTGTCCGCGCATACTGACTACCTCCAATCCCGGTTTGACAAACAGATTGACCAAATCAACCGCTTCACCCAATAAGCCTCCTCCGTTATCTCTCAAATCCAAAATCAACCCTTTCATTTTCCCTTCCTTGCGCATATTGTTTATGGCGTCGCGTACTTTTGAAGCAGAGTTGGGTGTAAATCCGTCAAGTTTGACATAACCGATATCTTGATTTAATTTTTCAAAATAGTCAACACTTTCGATGTTAATGACTTCACGAATGATGGAAAAATTCAAAAGTTTTTCTTCGCCAAAACGTTTGATAACCAAATCGACTTTCCCTCCGACGACTCCTTTCATTAGTTGAGAAATATCTTCTGAAGAGAGTCCTATGGCAGATTTTCCGTTCACACTCAACACTATATCTCCTGCTTTTATTCCTGCCCGTTTGGCGGGAGAATTTTTGTAAGGATCTGTAATTACGATATGTTCTCCATCAGTGTGAATCAACGCTCCAATGCCACCGTATTGACCAGTAGTGGCAATACGAAAATCTTCTATTTCCGATTCTGAAATATAATTGGTATATGGGTCTAAGGTTTTCAGCAATTCGACCAAACCGGTTTTCATAAAATCACCAGGGTCTATATCATCAACATAATTAGAATTGACCTGTTTGAAGACGTCTACAAAAATTTCGATATTTTTTCCTATTTCAAAGTTTCTATTCCGAAGTTGACCGTATCCGATTTGAAAACTAAATAAAAGAAATACTAAAAGTGTTAAATTCCAAATGAAAGCGCTATTTTTTTTCATAAAAATAATATGTTATACTAAATTATTAATAACAAAAATGCGAAAGGTTTATTATAACAATGTCATAAATTATTCAATAAAATAAATGGTCAGTGCCATTCCGTATTATCTGTATTATCGGCTTTAAAAAATAATACTGAGACTGCCTCCATCATTTTTTTCTCAATCTGGGAGTATGTAAGTATTTCATTGCTGATATAGACAAAAGCCAAATGAAGGCTGTTTGATTGGAGTGCAGATATTTTGCTGTAAAGCAGATGTTTGTTCTTACGAAATACTTCTCTCATTCTTCTTTTCACCAAGTTGCGCTGTGTGGCGTGAGAAATTTTCTTTTTACTTACGGAAAATAATACGGTACAGAGAGGAGAATAAACGGTTGTTGAAACGACTTGATAAAAAACAACAAATGGAAAAGAGAAGATAGATTTTCCCTGTGAAAAGAGGCAATCAATGGTTATTTTGCCATGTAATCGCTCATGTTTTTTGAGTGTTTGTTTCATTTCTCTTTTTTAATGGATAAGAAAAGAGAGGTTGTTATTTCCTTCTTGGTTTTAGGATTTTCGCCAAATATTCTTCTATTGCGGCAGGCATGGAGTGAGCAGATGGTGTCGGGGCAGGGATAGTAACAGTTATTCCTGCTTGTGTTAAAGTGTCTTGTGTCCCTTTTCCATAGGCAGCAAAAATGCGTTCCTCTTGTCTGAAATCGGGAAAACTTGATACAAACCCTTGAGCGCCAACAGGACTGAACAGAACAAACATATCATAATCAGTCGGATTAATAGTGGAAAGGTCGCTGGGTACGGAACGATACATAGCCGCCGAAGCATGGGAAATACCGAGCGTTGCTAGCGATTCTTTCAACGTGTCGGTTTCTTGTCCTGCATTTTCGGATGTTGGTAAAAAGAACTTTTCGGTACGGTTTTTCTTGACAAGATCTATCAATTCCCTGTGGGAGTGGTTGGCATGAAGGTTTTTCCTTTTCCTAAAAGGAGTATATTTTTGAAGATATAACGCAATTGCTTCCGACATGCAAAGATATTTCATGTCTTCGATAATTTCCAAACGAATATCCTTTGCAATTCTAAAATAATGATCAACAGAATGTTTACTCGTAAAAATAACGGCATTATAATCAAAAAGTGAAACTTTTTGTTGTCGAAACTCTAACGACGATAACCCTTCTATTTGGAAAAATTTGAAATAGTCAATCTTGATATTATACTTTTTTGTTAAAAAGTAATATGGCGATTTTTCAACCTCTACAGGCGTCGGTTGTGATATTATTGCTCGTTTTATCTTCAAAACAAAAAATTATAATAGTTATGGAACTTATTAAAAACTAACACTTTGCAGAAGTTTTACCATTATGGCAAGTGGTAAAACTTCCAGTGTGCAAAGATACAAAAAAATATGAATTGAAAAACGATTGGTGATATTGGTTAATTTAATAAGCGATAATGCTACAAAAAACACATAGAATACTGCAATTAAAAAAAACAAATAAACAAATAATCTCATTAGGGAAAAGGATGAAAAAGCAATGAAAATGGCACAAACAAATAAAACAGGCGATAATGAAACAAAAAGCAATTTAAACGGTTTTTGATATTCTTTTAAAGATTTTTGGAATGAAAAAATGTTCCCAAAAAAGGAAATGAGCCCATTCCTTGAATAGAAATAACAGAACACAATAGCAATAAAAGAAAAAAAAGTTACTAAATAAAAATAATCTTCCGAATAATTCATCAATTTATAATTTGAAAAAAAGAAGTCGAATCTAATAAATAATATATAGAGAATAAGAGCTATCGAAAAAAAAGAAACAACATTTATGGAATTAATTACTAATGTATTGCGTTCAATTTGACGACGTTCGTTTTCTTGTAATGATTTTGGGTAAAGACCTGCTAAAAAGAGGCTAAAAACAGAACTTTTTAAGATGTTTTTTAAAAAAATCAAAAGTAATACTATAAATAACAAAGCAATTGGTAGAATGATATTTGCTTCAGGCTTTTCACTCTTTTCTGAATAAACCGATGAATTTGAAACGGTATTAAAGCCCGGAAATAGAGTTAATATAGTGGTATCAGTCGAATTAAAAACAGGAACATAATTTGAAATATCCTTTTCATTATTACTGTAACAAAGATACACATCTATAAATTTGTTTTCAAATCCCGAATGTTGCTGCATCTGATTAAAATTTGTGGTTGCAAAGATACAAATTTAGTATTAAAAATAAATTTTACCTTTGCAGACAGATAATATGAATTATGTTACCATCAATTGACCCTAAAAAAAATGCCGCATGGTCGCAGTTGGAACACCATATCAATTACGAGATGGTGGAGGCTTTAACGGAATTGTTTTTGAAAGATTCCGAGCGGTTTTCCCGTTTTTCCTTAGAAATGGGAAATTTGTTTTTTGATTATTCAAAAACACATATTTCCGACAAGACTGTTCGTTTACTCTGTTCTTTGGCAGAGAGTTGTGAACTTTCAACGGCGATAGAACAGATGTTTTCGGGTGAAAAAATCAATGAAACCGAACAGCGGGCTGTATTACACACTGCCCTTCGTAACTTTTCAAACGAACCTGTTTTTGTAGATGGTATAGATGTAATGGCAGAAATACGTGCCGTACAAGCGCAAATGAAAAATTTTACGACCATAATTCATAATGGAAAATGGCGTGGTTTTTCAGGTAAAAAAATAGACACCATTGTTAATATCGGCATTGGAGGTTCCGATTTAGGTCCGATGATGGTATGTAGAGCGTTAAAACACTATGCTTTGGATGGGATGAAGGCGTATTTTGTTTCCAACGTTGATGGAAGTCATATTGCGGAAACGATTAAGGAAGTAAATCCTGAAACAACACTTTTTATTATTGTTTCCAAGACTTTTACCACTCATGAAACCATGCTCAACGCCAATACAGTCCGAAAATGGTTTTTACAATATGCACCGGAACAAGCCATAGAGAAACATTTTATTGCCGTTTCGACCAACGAAAAAGCTGTGAACGAATTTGGTATTCATTCCGACAATATGTTTCGGTTTTGGGATTTTGTAGGTGGTCGGTTTTCATTATGGTCGGCGGTGGGAATGTCTATTGCCTGTTATTTAGGTTATGAAAATTTTGAAAAACTGTTATTTGGAGCTTACCGTATGGATCAGCATTTTCGCAGTGCCACTTTTGATAAAAATATGCCTGTTATATTTGCTCTGTTAGGTATTTTATATACTAATTTTCATCATCTGAACACTGAAGCCGTTTTGCCATACGACCAGTATTTAGACCGTTTTCCGGCATATTTACAACAGGCAGCAATGGAAAGTAATGGAAAATCTATTGACCGTCAAGGCTATTTCACCGAATTAAACACATCTCCTATTGTTTGGGGCGAACCCGGAACCAACGGACAACATTCGTTCTATCAACTCATTCATCAGGGAACAACAAAAATACCCTGCATTTTTATGGCACCTGCCATTTCGTTGAACAATTTGGATGACCATCATAAGGTTTTATTTTCCAACTTTTTAGCGCAATCGGAAGCGCTGATGAAAGGTAAAACCGACGAAGAAGTTTTAATAGAACTGCAACAACAGAAATTGCCTAAGGAAAGAATTGAAAAACTTTTACCGTATAAGGTTTTTGATGGGGATATTCCAAGTATTTCAATCATTTACAAGATGTTAACACCGGAAATATTGGGAAGCATCATTGCTTTGTTTGAACATCGTATTTTTGTTCAGGGAATTATTTGGAACATCTATAGTTTTGACCAGTTTGGCGTTGAACTCGGTAAGCAGTTAGCATTAAATATTTTACCCGAATTGGAAGAAACACACAAACCGTCCAAACACGATGCTTCAACCTTAGGACTTATCAAAAAGTTCAAAGAATATCGGAACGAAAACTAATGCCAAATCATTAATTATGAAATTAAAATCAACATTATAAATGCTTATTATAGGAATAACCGGCACATTGGGCGCAGGAAAAGGAACAATTGTTGATTATTTGGTTCGTAACAAAAACTTTGCTCATTATTCCGTACGCTCGTTTTTGACCAAAGAAATAGAAAAACGAAATCTTCCCGTCAACAGAGATTCAATGGTATTGGTTGCCAATGATTTAAGAGCAAATCACTCACCATCTTTTATTACCGACTGTTTGTATGAAGAAGCCAAAATAAACAATCAAAACAGCGTTATCGAAAGCATCCGCACTCCGGGCGAAGTCATATCGTTGCGTAACAAAGGCGCTTTCCTGTTAATTGCTGTTGATGCCGATATTTCTTTTCGTTATCAAAGAGCTGTATTGCGCGGGTCGGAGACTGACCATGTGAGTTTTGAAGAATTTGCCGCCAACGAAACCCGAGAAATGAACTCCAACGACCCCAATAAACAAAATCTGAGAAAATGCCTTCAAATGGCTGATATCCGTATTGAAAACAATGGAAACATTGAAAATCTTTATGAAGAATTGGATAAGATATTTGATAACAATTTATCTTCTCATAAAAACATATTCAATATTAATATAGAAAACATATTTCGTTAATTTTTCACAAATTTCTGCATCTTTACACCATTATCTGAAATAATGCGAATAAAATACAATCCATTGCTATAGTTAGAAACATTAATGTTAATATTATTCCCTTCACTATGATGAGAATAAATAATTCTACCTAATAAATCAATGATTTCTATTTTTGAAAATTCCTTATAGAAGAAATAGTAATATTGTTTGAGGCAGGATTTGGAAAAACAAACAAAGAAGATTCCCCATTAAGTTCTTCGATAAGAGATTTATTATTATAACCTGCGTAGTATGACTTACTGCTACAATTAAATCCCTGCCATTGAAAGAAAGGTAAAGTTTCATCGTCGCAAATTCCCCAAATTACGGATGAATTATCTGTGATATCAATACTCCAAGGGGCGTTGAACCAGTTACTTCCAGAGTTGTAGAAGTTGAATGACATAAGTGTATTCATGGAGGCGCTTATTCCCGAATTACCACCAAAAGGGGTGATTACCATACCATTATATGCATAATTATTAGAGAAAGTACCGGTATTGCTCCCTGAAATACGATTAATAAAAGATTTACCTCCTTTTACAGAACTATTTGCAGCAACACAATTGAAGATGTTATAATTAGAAATGTCTCCAACTAAACCGCCAACATAAGTTGTACTATTTATTCCTGTTACATTACCTTGAGCGTAACTATATGAAATATTACTATTGCACCAACCTACTAAACCACCTATATACATATAATCCCCATTAACATTTCCGATAGCATAACTATTATTAATGTAACCGGGATCATTACTTATCCCAACCAACCCTCCTACATTTCTATAACCTGAAACATTACCGGTAGCATAACAGTTTTCAATTATTCCGGTAGAACCACCTACTAAACCAGCACAAGAACCACCAGTACCTGTTACTCCACAATTAGAGTAACTATTAAAGATAGAAGGAAGAATATAATTAGCATCCAAAGGGTAAATTCCACCAACTAAACCTCCAATTGTTGAAGCACCCGATAAATATCCAATAGTATAACAATTATTAACAATAGTTGAATCAGAACACCTACCAACTAAAAGCCCTAACATGGTAGTTCCCGAAGCATTACCAAATACATGACAATTAGTGATAGTTGAAGAAATAGAATGTCCTATTAAGCCTCCAACATAATAAGATGACCCAACTATGGTACCGGTTGAATTGCAGTTATCAATATTTGAAGTGTTAGATTCACCAATTAAACTACCCGAATAGCCTACTCCGTTGATGTTGAAATTTTCAATTATGACATCATGAATAGAAGCATTAGTAGTTGATCCAAATAATCCAATTAAGGAAGACGATTTGTTAATAGTAAGATTGGAAATTACTTTGCCATTTCCGTCAAAATTCCCTTGAAAAGACCTGACACTGTTTCCAATAGGAATCCAGTTAATTCCCTGCAATTCTAAATCATTCATCACTTTCCAATACAATCCTACAGTGGCAGATGGAACGCCCATGTTAACTACAGCCACCAAATTCTCCAAATCTTGCACCGTGCAGATAAGGAATGGGAAGTTAGCAGAACCATCTTGAAACGTGTCGCATGGGTCAACCGGATTGCATACAATCCCTTCCCATTGCAAAAACGGTAACGACATACCGTCGCAAATTTTCCAACTTTTAAGTGGATTATCAATGGTATCAATGCTCCAAGGGGCGTTGAACCAGTTACTGCCGGTGTTGTAGAAGTCGAACGACATCAAAGTATCCATACTTTTTCCTGTACCGGGATCACCACCGTTAGAATTTATTATCATACCATCAAAGGCATAATTATTATAATTATTTCCACTATAATTTCCGGAAACGCGATTAACATCATAAACTCCGCCTGTAATGGAGGAATTGGCAGCCACGCAGTTTTGGATAATAGCCCCTTTAGCATTTGAACCAACCAAGCCGCCAATTGAAAATTCCACTAAGATTCCTGTAATATTGCAGGTAGCATAACAATCAGAAATGCTTCCATAATTTTCGCCTGCAAAGCCACCAAAAGTAGTACTTTCTCCTACGATGATTCCTTTTGCATAACAATTATTAATGTTTTTTAAATTTCTTCCAACAAATCCACCTACTGTCTCAAAATATCCTTCCGTAGTTATATTTCCATCAGAATAACTTTTTTCAATGTTACCGAAATTTAATCCTATCAATCCTCCAATAGAACAATATCCACTTACTTCGCAATTGGCATAACAGTTTGAAATTGTGGAATTATCACTTTCTCCAATCAATCCTCCTACTCTTACTCCCGAAACACTTCCAATAACATAGCATCTTTCAATAGTTGAATTAACTGCATATCCAACTAAACCACCCACACAATTATCTCCCGAAATATCACAATCTTTAATTCCAAAATTATATATATTAGAGTTAGAAATATAACCGAATAATCCCACATAACTGTCGGAACGCCTTTTAATAGTGATGTTAGAAATCACTTTACTATTGCCGTCGAAATTTCCTTGGAAGATAGCGTCATTTACAGGGTTATTCCCAATTGGATCCCATCCAAACATTGGTTGGATAATAGAGTAATTATAGTCAATATCATTCATAAGTTTGAAATAAACTCCTGCTGTAAGCGTGCCATTACCGGCATTAACATAATCAGCCAATGCGAACAATTCTGATATGGTGGTAATTTCCCATGCTGTGGCCGCAGTAAGTCCGTCGCCGTTCATGTTTATGTGTGGGGGCCAATTCTGAGCACTCACACCATTGATTTGTACTGTCAAGTATGTTATACATGCGATTACTGTAATAAAATGTTTAAAATTTGTCATAATATTATCTCCCATTTTTTAATAAAAATTTTAAATTGCGCACAGAAAAAACAGGGCAGACGCATTACAAATATTATTGGATTATTTGTAAAATATTGATAATGTAATGCGTACTATATTTCATGAGATTCCTCACTACGCTGGCGCTCCGTTCGGAATGACGCGTGGGTAGGCGTGTAGGAAAAGGTGTGGCAGAAAACGGAAGCGGCAGCGCCGCTTCCGTTTTCTGCCACACCTTTTTTACTAAACTATTGATTGTCATTCCGAATGGAACGTAGTGAAATGAGGAATCTAACGAAATTAAGCAGGTAATTATTAATATGTTTACCCTTACTTTAGCGTAGAGATTCCTCACTACGCTGGCGCTCCGTTTGGAATGACATTACATCGTAAACGTGAGGGGTAAGGAGAGGCGGCGGTTCTGCCGCCGCCTCTCCTTACCCCTATAATAAATCATTGATTGTCATTCCGAATGGAACGTAGTGAAATGAGGAATCTCGTTATCATTAAATATCCGTCATTTACGTGAATCTGTTATATGTAAGAAAGCAAAACGAAGGAGGAATCTTTTCAAATAGCACCTCAAACTCATTCTTAATTAAAAAGATTTGCTTTTCTCATCATTTTTTTTGTTACATTTGCACCCATGTAAAAACAATGAATTTAAAATTGAACTTATATGAAAAAAATAATTTATTTAACTTTATTCGTATCATCCTTATTTTTGCTGTGTTCTCCATTTCTGCAAGCGCAAAATAAAGATGAGAAGGTTGTTCTGATGTCGTCAGAATTATCTTATTCAAAAGAAAAAAACGCTCATATTCTTGATACGACAAATCCATTAACTCGTGCCGCAAACTCTATTCAGTCAAAATATATTCAGTTGCTTAACGGTGGCGGTAGTATGACACAATTAGGAGACCCTAACGGTAATGGTTTTTTCCCAACGGGGATTAATGATTTTAGATATAATTATGGCAATTCTAACAGATGCATCATTTTTTCAGGTGAGGCAGTGCCAAAGGGCGGAGGTGATTATCTTCAACCAGTAATGACAATTACTAATCCAAGCGCAAATCCGAGTGCAACTGCGTTCGAAGTAAGTAATGTTACTAATCCTAATACAGTAAGATTAGGTGCCACCTCTGCATCTTTTCCATTTCCGGCAAGTGCCATTACCTATTATGACAAAATTGACGGCAATGATGGCTCTTTAAAACCTGACGGCGTCAATGACGGTTTCACTGGAAGTACTACGTCAATAAATGGTTTTTTTATAGAATATAGCGCCCAGATTTGTTTAAATGCTTATACACAAAAACCCGATATGATTGAGTTCTTTGTTACTGCAAAAAACATTTCCGATAAAGCGCGTGTTTTTGGCATGTCGTGGAATGTGGACACAAATATTGGTACCGGTGGTACTGGAAATCAAGGTGGTGATAAAGCGCCATTTTTTGTAATGGGTTGTCGTGAAATTAAAACAAGTGAAGTATCTGTAGGTTTTCCCATTCTTGACAAAAGTCCGGCAGAGAATTTTTATAACACTTTAATTCCTCCTTTCTTTCAACTTGGTTATAACCCGTTTACTACTTCCGTACCGGAATATTTCTATGCATTACATCCTGTTGAAGATGTGTCGGCATTAATTATTACAAATTTGGGACTTCGTGATGGAATTAAATGGCAAAAAGCTGATTATGCTGGAATAGCCGGTTATTCCATTATATCTGAAAACTATTTTTTTGGTGCAAATAACGGACATCATTCTGTTGGTGATGATTCAGAACACATGCTTCGTTGGGATCCGCAAATAGTACTTCCGGGTGAAACGGTATATTTAGGCTATGCTTATGGCGCCGGTAATGCCAAAAATTTTGAAGAGGGCGTTATCAACTTTATGGACGACATGGCGCCCTCTATCATTTTAACCGATGCGCAACAATGTTCCTATACCAATGCTCCTTTTACCTCTTCAACCAAAGTTGCTAACCTGTCGCTTGGCAACATCCTTTCAGGAACCATTACTTTGAAAATACCTCGCGCCTATCTTTTTGTGGAAAACGAAATGTTGGTCAGCAACTGGGGATTTGATGCTGTAACTTCGGGTAGCGATCCTGATTACGATTATTATGTTTATACCTTGGGTTCGGTAAACGCTCAGGTTACACATGTAGTAAACCCGCCTGTGTATCTGGGAGTTATACCTCAATATATTGCCGATGTAAATACAAAATATTGGTTAATAATTGACGTAAAGACAAATATTCCGGTGGACGTTGTTCCTGAAATAATAGAAAAAAACCTCTTTATTCCTAAACTGAATAATTTAACCATCGAAGCAACATCCGGACCAAATGGAAGTATTGACCCAATGGGAACAGTCGAGGTGGAATGTGGCAAAGGTGAAACTTTTTACTTTACTCCCGATCCGAATTATATTATACTTGATGTTTTGGTGGATGGCGTTTCCAACACCCAAGCAATATTAGACGGGTTTTATACCTTTGATGATATTTGGGAAAATCATACCATCCATGTAACATTTAAACTGAATGTGTGCAATATATATGTGTCGTGGGATCCTATTGCAGGCACAAATAACGCAACAGGTGGGGGTACAAACATCCCCTGCGGAGCAACTGTAACAGTAACTGCCTCAGCAGATGATTGTTACGACTTTATTAACTGGACAGAAAACGGCGTTGAAGTTGCGACTACACTTTCCTACACCTTCACCGTAACCGAAGACCGTACTTTGGTTGCCCACTTTGTGATGCGGACATATAATGTTGATATAATGTTAGATGTAAATCCGAATGACGGCGGCACTGTAACAGGTGGC
>Ga0209628_10000042_pt1 | contig 59704 bp, 41 predicted proteins | sample TergutCu122P4_FD_187285 | JGI IMG/M metagenome (GOLD analysis project Ga0209628, IMG submission 187285) | Cubitermes ugandensis P4 segment gut microbial communities from Kakamega Forest, Kenya - Cu122 P4 (SPAdes) (version 2) | ecosystem: Host-associated > Arthropoda: Insects > Digestive system... | reverse complement strand
GTTGAAAAGAATAAAGAGTTGTTTGTCAATGCTTATGATAATTCGGTTTTATATACTGACTATTTTATTCACGAAATCATAAAAAGGGTTGAGAATCAAAACTGTAAGGCATCCCTATTTTATATTTCCGACCACGGGGAGAATCTTTTTGACACACAGGAAGTAAATCTTGGGCACGGAACGCTCAATCCTACGAAACAAGAGTTGCACGTTCCGCTATTTATTTGGTTTTCAGAAAATTATTTAACAACGACAAATGATGTCGGAGTGAATTTGAGAAGCAATTTGAGTAAAAGACTCAATTCTTCCAATGTTTTTCACACTTTTGCAAACATCGCCGGAATAAAATATGATTTGTACCAAAAAGAGAGAGATTTTTCGTCGAAAGATTTTGTCCCTGACAGTGTACATTGGGTGTTAAATCCTGAATTAGAACTCATTAAAATTAAAGAGTAGTGACTATGATTCGATTATTGACTTCGCTAACTAAAAAGAAAATTATTGTTCCGTTTTACCACACGGTAGCCGAGCAGCCATTGCCCCATATCAAACATCTCTACCGTATGAAAACAGTTGAGGAGTTTCTAAAAGATTTGGATTTCCTGCTGAGATATTTTGAACCGATTGACGTTGAGACTCTTTATCATCTGCACATCCATAAAACCGTACTGAAAAAGCCCGTTTTTCATTTAACATTTGATGATGGAATGAAAGAGATGTATGAAATTGTGGCACCCATTCTGTTAGAAAAAGGAGTTTCCGCCACATTTTTTATCAATTCGGGATTTGTGGACAATAAATCGTTGTTTTACAGGCATCGGGAGAGTTTGGAGTGTGAATGGCAGGACAATTGCGAGAAGAATGGCAGAAAAGAAGATGAGTTTTTAGAAAAAGAGAAACCCTATTTAACCACAGAACAGATTATTAAGTTGAGCAAACAAGGTTTTACGATTGGGGCGCATAGCATTGACCATCATTATTATAACACCATTTCGCTTGAGGAACAATTGCGCCAGACCCGCGAAAGTTTAGATTTTGTTGCATCAACCGTTAACCAAAAATTAAGACTGTTTGCTTTTCCTTTTACAGATTATAAAGTTCCCAGACAATTTTTCAAAGAAATAGAGCACGAGGTTGATTTATGTTTTGGGACAGCCGGACTGAAAAACGATGTAATTCCTTTTAACATTCAGCGCATTGCAGGAGAAAAAAGGACGTATGAGTCTTTGGAGTGTATTTTAAGGAATGCTTATTTGAAATATATGGGTAAGTTTTTTTTGAAAAAAAATAGGATATTCCGAACTTTTTAGCGGGGGTATGGTTTATATTAATAAATTTTCTTTCTTTGCATCCTTAAATAGTTATCATATTCATTAAATAGATAGTTTTATGAAAAAATCCGCTATTCTTTTATTTGCAGCATGTGCCTTATTGTTTTTTTCGTGTAATAAATATTGCCATTGCAAACAATATATTGATGGGAAACTTGATCCCAATTATAAAGGGGAATTTGTAAAAGAATCAAAACTTAATTGTGAAAATTTTGGTGAACCTCTTAGGGAGTTAGATGGAAAGACTTATGAAGTAAAGTGCAAATAGCCTGCATTTTCCCAATTTAGAAGTTCAATTTTCTTTTCGATACCCCAATAGAAGCCTCCCATTTTTCCGTTTTGTGCAATTATTCGATGACAAGGGATAATGTATAAAATAGGATTTTTCCCCACAGTTGTTCCTACTGCCCGTTGTGCGTTCGGATACCCAATAGATGCAGCTATTTTACTGTATGAAGATACAGTTCCCGTGGCAATTTGTAGGAGTGCTTTCCAGACTTTAATTTGAAACTCTGTTCCTTTTAGATACAACACCAGTTTATGTTCCTTTGTCCATTTTCCGGCAAAGAGATTTTTTACATGTTCGTGCCGTTTATTTTTATGAAGTTTACATATAGCATTCGGAAATCGTTTTTGTAATTCTTGCAGTGCGTTTTCGCGAGAAATAACGTAGCCCACATAACAGACACCTTTCGGCATGGAAGCCACTATTATTTTTCCAAAGGGAGATGAAAAAAAACTATAAGAAACCATATTTTTTTTCTTCCAATCATCTTTAGGAACTGTTTTTATAGTTACAAAAACCTTGTTGGGAATACCCATATTTTGGAGTTCTCTGTTTTTTCTCATTACGATATACAAGACTTGAAAAATTAAGAACAATCGCCACGAGTAGCATTAGAATAGTCGTTGCAGTTTTCAGAAGGATTAATATCAATGTCGGTTATTTTTCCATCAGGATTTTCGCAAGTGCAAGAATGTGTACAGGATTGCAAAAGAGGAGCCATAAGAGCAAGGAAAATAATAATGAGGATAATTTTTTTCATACTGTTTTTTTATTGATGGTTTTAAATGGTAAATTACTTTAAAGTAAGATATTTTCAATTTCGGTTATAGATTTAGGTAAATGAGGACCTAACACGCGATGTCCGTTCTCGGTTATTAATACGCAGTCTTCAATTCTTATGCCGCCGAAGTTTCTATAGTTTTCAATTTTATCATAATTGATAAATGAATCCCATTTTTTTTCCTTTTTCCAGCTATCAATCAGATGAGGAATGAAATAGATACCCGGTTCAATACTAATTACATGTCCGTTGTGCAAAGTTTTTGCCATTCGTAGCGAGCGCCAGCCAAAAATAGGGCTTCGTTGAATATTATCATCGTATCCTACATAGTTTTCGCCCAAATCTTCCATATCGTGCACGTCCAAACCAATTTGATGCCCCAGGCCATGCGGCATAAATAAAGCATGCGCTCCTAATGCCACGGATTCTTCGATGTTTCCTTTCATTAATCCTAATCTTTGAAGTCCTTCCGTTATGATAGTAACTGCAATTTTGTGATTTTCAATATTTTGTATTCCAGGTTGGCAATGAGCAATGGCAGCCATTTGGGCTTGGTAAACGATTTCATAGATCTCTTTCTGCCGGGTTGAAAAAGTTCCGGAGACAGGAATCGTACGTGTGTGGTCGGAGCAATAATTCATAGTATTTTCGGCGCCGGCATCCATTAGCAACAATCTCCCTTTTTCTAAAATCAGACTATGGTCATGATTGTGCAACGTTTGTCCGTTTTGAGAAAGAATGGTAGGAAACGATACGCCGTTACCCAGGCTCAGGGCAATTCCTTCTGCTATACCGAAGAGTTCCCGTTCACTTACGCCGGGTTTACAATATTTCATTACGGTAGTGTGCATTTTTACACCGATTTCGGCGGCTTCTTCCATTTGTATAATCTCTTCGGGGGATTTTATTTCGCGGAGAGACACTATTTTTTTGATTAATTCAGGAGAAGGCATTAATTCTTCCGGGTTTTTTCCAAGCAGACGTGCCAGTTCCATTCTATTTTCCGCACGGTAAGGGGGAGTAAACAATACTTGTTTATTTTTTAAAAAAGAGGGAAGTTCTGCTAACGGGTATAGTTCATCTACGGCAACTTTGGCTGCCAAATCTACTAATTTGGGTTGGTCTCCCATCCAAATAATATCATCCATTGTACAATCATCTCCGAACAGTAATGATTTTTTCCGTTCGAAATCGATGACTCCTACTATATTGGAAAGTGATAAACCGAAGAAATACAGAAAGTTACTGTCTTGTCGATAACGATACGTATTATCAGGATAATTAGCAGGAGATTCGCCATTGGATAAAAACAGTGCTACTCCGTGAGAAAGTGCAACGTTCAATCGATTTCTCCTTTCTTGATAAATGGGTGATGCAAATAAGGGGTTCATGATTTTAACATTAATATATTATTGATTTGACAAAGAAACAAAAATTTTGTTGCTAATAAAGCTTTGGGTAAATTTTACACATCCGATTATAATAAAAATATATTTTTGCTGTTTTAAAGAGGCATTTATAACTTATGTCAGGGTTACGAACTTATTTTTTTTCACCTCAAAGATTTGGATTTCACCTTTTATTGGCTATCGGGGTATCTATTATGATTTGCATTATAGCAATTTTTATTTTGGATTCTTATACACGACATGGAAAAGAGATTATGATGCCCGATTTTAGGGGGATGGATTCCCATGATTTATTAAAGAAAACAGATATTTCCCAAGATTTTATTATTGTTGTTTCCGATTATTTATATGATAGAAACACTCCGGCAGGCATAGTTTTAAAGCAAGACCCTCATAAGGGCGAGATGGTGAAGAAAGGCAGAAAAGTGTATATTACCCTATCTTCCGATGAGCCTCCTAAAGTCATTATGCCACAATTGCAGGATGTTTCTCTGAGGCAGGCTGAAATTATGTTAAAAGCCATAGGGCTTGAGATGTCTCAGCCTATTTATAAAGCAAGTCCTTATGAAAATGCTGTTTTAGAGCAACTTTATAAAGGGAGAATTATTCTTCCGGGAACTGAAATAAGTGCCGGTGAAACCATTACTTTAGTAGTAGGGAAAAACCCGGAAGATTTACCTTTAGAAATCGAAAAAGAAATAATAGAACAATGAAAATGTATAATCACTTTATCCGACATTATCTATTTAGAGTACTTCTAACAGGTTGGATTTTGAATTTGGGTGGCACTGCTCAGGCTCAGGAGTTTTTAACCGGCCTACAATTCAATACTCAAATTATGAAGGAAAGTCAGCAGCGGAAAGAAAATCTTGGTATCAGTAAGAATCAGAACGCCCCATTATGGCTTCCGTTTTTTGAAGATTTTTCTAATTATACCGGCTATCCTAATGAAAAACTTTTCATTGACAGACAAGGTTATGTAAATAATAATTTTCCTGTTTTTCCGCCCTCCATAGGAGTAGTTACTTTAGATGCCTTAGATGAATATGGAAAAATTTACTCCCATTTAAATACGATATCCAAAGGGGCAGATACGCTTACGTCGCGCTATATCAGATTAGATTCGTTGTATGTAGCAGATACGTTAAAAAGAACAATTCCCGGCGATTCGTTGTATTTCAGTTTTTACTATCAACCCGGAGGTGTAGAAATAGACAGTGGCAGACCTATCGGAAATCTGCCCAATGAAAGCGATTCGTTAGTGCTTGAGTTTGGCTATATTTATACGGGAGGGGGCGACACCTACACAAAATGGGAGCATGTTTGGTCTACTCCCGGATTTAAAAGCAATACATGGTTGAAACAAGACTCCCTGCATTTTTTTAGACAAGTGATAATTCCTATTACGGATGAAAAATATTTGTGTAATAATTTTCAATTTCGATTTAGAAATTATGCAAGTTTAGAACCTCAACAGGGAATTAGTGGTTGGGAAGGAAACGTGGACCAATGGCATATTGATTATATTCGTTTGGATGCGTTTAGAAATTATAATGATATTTTTTCAAACGATTTAGCCTTTGCAGCTCCAACAACTTCTTTCTTAGCAAACTATCAGTCTATGCCATGGAAGCAATTTCGCCTTACAGATATTAAATCTAATTTTACCAATTATCTTACCAATATGAGTAATGGCGCCCGTACCTCAAATTACCAATATACCATTACCAGCAAGGGAAATGTGGTATCGAAATATGCAGCCAATGCCATTAATGTCAGTCCTTATTTTACCCACGGATTTCAGCAATATGAAACACAAGCTTCTCCGAAAATTAAGCCTTCTGATTTTTCAATTTTAACGGATACTGCCACTTTTAAAATAGTACACATATTTCAAAATACGGCAGGGGGAGACTTTTGTAAAGCGAATGATACCTGTATTTATGAGCAGAAATTTTATGATTATTATGCCTACGACGACGGGAGTGCAGAATATGGATATTGTCTGATTAATCCTTATAACGAAGGCTATCTGGCGATGAAATTTTCGTTACAAGTTCCCGATTCATTAAGAGGGGTGCGGATGTGGTTTAATCGTACCAAAAATTCAGAAAATGAAAACGCTGTTTTTTCTATTATTATTTGGAAAGACAATAATGGCATTCCCGGAACCGAACTTGGCAGAATAAATGAGATTAAACCTGATTTTGGCGGGGAATTTTTAGACTTTTGGGAATATACATTTGCTAATAAAGTACCTGTTTCGGGAAATATTTGGGTTGGATTTAAGCAACAAGGGAATCTTCAATTGAATATTGGATTTGACCAGAACAATGATTCCAGGGAGTTTTTTAAATTTAAAACGCGAGGTATTTGGGAAACCTCTGCCTTTAAAGGAACGCCCATGATAAGGCCCACTTTCGGCAATTCGTTGCACTTGAGCATCAATACCCCATCTCCGGCCCCTGCCATAAAAATAGCACCTAATCCAACTGCGGGAGAACTGAGAATTGAAAACGGAGAACAGGAAATTAAAAGTATTGATATATATGATATTTACGGCAAAATGGTATTATCTCATCTTCAAGTTTCCTCCTCTCATCCGCAAATTGACGTTTCTCATTTATCATCCGGAATCTATTTTATAAGATTTTATAAAAATAATAATATGGTTGAAACGGCAAAATTTATTAAATATTAAATCAATCTATATAATTTCTCCTACTTTCTGCCGTATCTCATCATTCCCCAATCTCTCATCATTAACACCATTCACTCATGACATTATCCCTTACCCGTCCTATTGCATTTTTAGACGTTGAAACTACCGGTTTACAAATCGGGAAAGATAAAATTATCGAATTAGCTTTGCTTAAAGTAAATCCTGATGGCAGCGAAGAGGAAAGAGTGTGGCGGATTAATCCGGAGATCCCTATCTCAAAAGAGGCTGAATCCATACATGGGATAAGTAATGCCGATTTGAAAAACGAACCCGTTTTTTCGGAAATTGCAGACGAAATTATTGCATTTCTTGAAAATTGTGATTTGGCAGGTTATAATTCCAATAAATTCGATCTCCCCCTATTGGTAGAAGAATTTTTAAGAATTGATAAAGATTTTGATTTAAGAGACAGGAGGTGTGTGGACGTGCAGAATATTTTTCATAAAATGGAACCGCGAAACCTAAGTGCCGCCTACCGGTTTTATTGCCAAAAAGAATTAACCAATGCTCATCAGGCTCTTGCAGATACTCGTGCTACTTTTGAAATACTGAAAGGACAACTCGCTAAATATGAAGGGAAAATATATGAAGATGTTAAAACGGGACTCGTTACCAAATTGGAAAACAATATAAAAACCCTGAGCGATTTTTCACGCGAAAACCGAACCGTTGATTTTGCCGGACATATTATTTTCAATGAAAATGATGAAGAGGTTTTTAATTTCGGAAAATATAAAGGGGTACCGGTAAAAAAGGTTTTTTTGATGGAACCGCCTTATTACGATTGGATGATAAAGGCTGATTTTCCGCTTTATACCAAAAAAATCATTGCTAAAATTTATAAAGATTTAAAAATGAAATAATTATGGACTCAGAACAAATCTTGTTTATAGTAATCGCTCTCATCCTTGCGGCTTTTAGCTTGTATGGAAAGTCAAAACAACAAAAAAAACAGTCTCTTCCCCACGAAGAAAATTCATATCATGATTTTTTACCGGAGGAAGAGCCAATCCCAACATCATATTCAGTTTCTTCTCCCGAGCAGCATGATATTATAAATTTACCACAAAACTTCGATATTTATACAAAAAAGAATATAAAAAAGCAAAAAACATCAAATATAGAAATCACTAATTTTCAGTCCCGAAAACCCTCAAAAAAACTACAAAAGATTGATTTAGAAAATGATATAATGTTATTAGATGATTTTGAAGGGACAGAGCTTCAAAAAGCATTTTTATTTAGTGAAATTTTTAAAAGTATTAAAAATTAATTAATTAATTATTATTTTTTCTATTTTTTTTAAATAAATCTGTGTATGGATAAAAAAATATATTTTTATGCCCTCAAAAAACTTTAAAATTTTTGTTTAATATAATTTAATGGCTATGATTAAAAAGTTACTTTTTACACTTTCTTTGTGTATGCTGGTTGGTAGTGTTATTCACGCCCAAAGTACCATTAAAGGGGAGATTAAAGGTTCGGATGGAAATCCGATACCCTATTCTCAAGTCCTTTTGAAACAAGATGGTAAGGTTGTGAATTTAGCATATACCGATGATGCCGGTGCTTATCAAATTTTTGGTGTTCAAGCCGGCACGTATGATATCACTGCAGGGGGATCAGTATCCTGCGCGACATTATATACGGAAAAAGGTATTTATGTGTCAAGTTCAGAAGTAAAGTTTGTTAATCTTACGATTAATTGCTCTACGGAACTGGAGGAAGTGGAGGTAGTTTATGTGCCTCCCGTTTTTAATCCGGACAATACCAAATCATCTTTAAGCCTATCGGGAGAAGATGTACGTAAAATGCCCGGACGTTCTATTACGAGCGCTCTTGCCAATCTGGAAGGGGTAGCTTCTACCGACGGCAAGATGACATCAGTGCGCGGAAACCGCAGCGATGGACAACAAACGATTATTGACGGGGTGCGTGTTCGCGGAAACAATGGTGTTACGATGCAGTCTATTGAAGGTGCCGAACTTATTCAGGGTGGTATTCCCGCCGAATATGGAGATGGTACCAGTTTTACCGTTATCACTACTCGCGGAATTGCTAAAGACTATCATGGCGGCATTGAACTTCGCAGTTCTTTGGAAGGGTACGGCCAAATGCTGGGTGCAGCAAATGTGTCGGGGCCTCTCCTGAAAGGTAAAAACCCTCAAGACCCCGCTCGCATTGGATTTTTACTCTCTGCCGAAGGTACTTACGACAAGGATGACCGGCCTCTGCGCGGCGGTTACTGGGTGGCAAAACCCGATGTGATTGACCAGATTACCAAAAACCCGATTCTTTATAAGTATTCATCAGGGAATTATACGATTAACTATGCTGCCAATGAACTGGGAAAAGATGCCTTCAAAAAAATCAAAACACGCCAAAATGCCGAAGATTGGGGAATCCTCGCTCAGGCTAAATTAGACTTTATGGGTGGAGGAAAAGATGCCCGCGGCAGGTCTAAAAATAATCTCCGTATATCAATCGGAGGTTCCTACCAGTACGGGCAATCCCGAAACTGGTTACCCGACATCTCTCCCTATAACTATAATATGCAGGCACTCTTTAATTCTAAAAATAATGGGGTGAATATACAAAGTACGCTACGCCTGAATGCCAGAATTAATCACCGTGTAAAAACCGATACCGCTGCCAATGCCATTCTTAAAAATGTGATGTACGACATTAATATTAACTATACCTTATATAATAACAAAAACCAGGACATCAACCATAAAGATAATCTGTTCGCTTACGGATATATTGGTAAGTTTACTACTGAAAGACAGGATGGTTATGACTATGATTGGGTTAGATACTATAATGGTGTAGATTCAATAAATCTATGGGCTCCTATTTTAACTGGTTATCAGGATGAAAGAAAATTAGTATTTGACAAAGACGGCTATTTGAATGATCAGGGGAACTATTATAATCCGGATCTGATTTACTATACCCAAAATTTTGTTGATTTTGTTAATTCTAAAACGGATGGAGGCGACCCTGACAAAATTAAAGAAATATTTGGATCAAAAGCGCTGTATAACAAAGATTTATATACAACTTTAGGAGCACTGCTCAATGGCGATTCTCCGAATAACTTTGCCAACGGATTATATTATCAACCGGGAACTGTTACTGCCGGATACCTAAAACAAAGACAAGAAGCTATCGGGGCTAAAGCAAGTTTATCGCTGAATCTGAAAGACCATGAAATAAAGTTTGGTTTTGAATTAGAGAAACTTACCACCAGAACTTACCAAATGAACAATCCCCAGAACTTGTGGAGCATCATGAGAGCGATAACTTCGGATCCCGGCAATTTTGCCTTTGACTGGAGCAAGCCCTATTGGAAAAATGGAAGAACCCAACCTTTCTTTCAAGATGGAATGCTTATGGATACCCTTATGTATGAGATTATTCCCATATTCAAAAATTTTGAACAAAAGTTCAGGGAAAGGAGAGGAATTACCAATAATTTGGCTTACCTGGATGTGGATAGTTACAACCCTAAAGATTTTAGATTAGAAGATTTCTCTAACTATGAATTGCTTAATGGGGGTTATAACTATGGATTTAAATATAGTGGATATGATTATACCGGTAAGATTTCCAATAAGAAATTAAATTTGAAGAATTTTTTCGGTGGAATAAGAACCGAGGATACCCCCCAAAATCTTGACCAAAACGATCCAAACAAATATGTTATCGGCGCCTTTGAGCCTATTTATTTAGCCATTTATTTACAAGATAAGTTTTCTATCTCCAATTTACTTTTTAATGTAGGATTGCGGTTAGATTACTTTAATGCCAATCAACCGGTATTAAAAGACCCATTTTTGTTAAGAGATGCCTATCAAGTAGGGGAGTTGAAAAGCAACTCAGAATGGAGTTCCTTTAAATTTCCCGATAATGTGGGAGACCACTGGGTTCCCTATATCTTGTCTGTCGATCAGGATCTCTCGAGCGCCACTCAGGATGTAGTAGCCTACAGAAATGGAAAAACATGGTATAATGCATTAGGCCAGGAAGTAACAGACCCTACTACCTATTTGGGAAATGGGGGACCTATTCTGAAAAATAGCATTAAAGTAGGGGAGCAAAAAACCTCATACGATGCTTTTACTACCTATAGACCTCAACTCAGCCTGATGCCCCGTATTTCATTCTCTTTCCCGGTATCTACCAACTCGCTGTTTTATGCACACTATAATATTATAACGTACCGTCCTACAAATTTGCAAATCAACCCTGTTGCTTATCTGTTTATAGATAAATATCAATCGTATTATAGGATTATAGCAAATCCGGCTCTTCGTGCGCAAAGAAGTGTAGACTATGAAATAGGATTTCGTCAGAAAATAGGAAACAATACGGCACTTAATATTGCCGCTTATTATTCTGAAAAGAGAGATCAAATTCAATCCTATGCTTTTGTGGGCGCCTATCCAAACAAATATTATTCCTATGAAAATCAGGATTTTGGTACGGTTCAGGGTTTTGTGCTGGGAATTAATATGAGAGGTACTAAAAACTTAACTTTCCGTGCCAGTTATACCTTGTCGTTTGCTAAAGGTACCGGCTCCGATCCACAGTCAAACCTTGCTATGATTAATCAGGGGCAACCTAATTTGAGGACTTTGGTAAATTTAAGTTTTGACCAGCGTCATAAAATTTCAGCCAGCATTGACCTCCGCTTCGACGAGGGAATTAACTATAACGGACCCCGTACTGTAAAACAGAAAAAAGGTACGGATAATACGAGAGAGATCAGGTGGTTGGAAAATGCCGGCGCAACATTGCTGCTTTCTGCCGCTTCCGGAATGCCTTATACCCGTGCAGGAGTTGCCTATTCAACGCTTAACTGGGAAGGAGACGTTGCTGCAAAGACAAAAGGAAATATCAACGGCGCCAGTATGCCCTGGAGTTTTCAGTGTGATTTACGCCTTGATAAAACTTTCTCTTTTAATATGGCCAGTAAAAATGATAAAAACGAAGGCGGAAAACGTAAAAACAAAACCGGGATGCTTACCGTATATTTAGATTTTCAAAACCTTTTCAATATTAAAAACATAATTGATGTATATCAGTATACCGGCAAAGCCGACGATGACGGATATATCGCTTCATCTCTTTTTCAAAGATATGTAACTTCGGGGAGTGCTTTTAACATGCCCATTGAATCGGCCCAAAATTATTATGAGATGGGAGTTAACAATCCCTATAACTATGCCCAACCGTTTAGAGTATACTTAGGCTTGCAATTTTCATTTTAATGTTTCACCTTGTAAAATAGTATAATATTATGAATAATAAATGTAAACTTTTAATTGTTTTTATCCTTGTTTTCATGGTTGCAACCCTGCAGGTGCAAGCTGAAAAATATAAGGGAACTATTGTAAAAAAATCTCCCAAAGCAAGTACCAATTGTTTAACCCCTTCTAGAACCACCACACTCTCTCTGAATCTTGTGCGGGCGCTTTTGAAAACCAACGGAACCATGTGGTTTCGAGAAAAAGCGGAATATGAAGTTCCGAAAGGGTCAGGTAAAACCTCTATGTTTTCGGCTTCACTCTGGATAGGAGGAACGGATGATGTCGGCAATATATATGTGTCGGCTATGACGTTTGGGCAAAAAGGCCAAGACTTTTGGACAGGCCCGCTCACCATGACGGATGCAACCATTACCCAGGCTACCTGCAATATATACGACAGATTCTTTCCCATTTCCCGTATAGAAGTAGAAAGACACATGAGAGCTTTCTCCGATGATGGGAATGATGAATCGTACGATATTCCCAAGTCTATTTTAGAGTGGCCGGCAATCAGTACTGTTGAAAACACCTCCAAATTTTTGGCACCCTTTAGAACGAAAGATGGGAACGACCCTTTCTCTTATAACCCGAGAGCCGGAGACTATCCCTATTATGATTTTGCAAATGAACTTTGTCCATGGACTGCTGGCAATATTATGGCGGCGCAACAACCCCCTTGGTTAGATGAAAATAATAACCCCAACCTTATTAGCGGAACGAGACCCAATCCGGCAGCGCTGCCTATGCCGCGGGAACGTATTGCAACACGTCAAAATACAGCAGCCTACGGATGGGATAATAAGATGATTTATGCCGACCACGTACTCAAAGGGGATGCAACAGTTTTTTGGTTTTTAAACGATAAAGGAGATATTCATAGTGAATCAGGAAGTACTCGTTCTATCGGACTTGAAATAAGAACGCAGGCGTTTGCTTTTGCCACCAATGACGAATTAAACAAGATGACTTTCTATTCCTACGAAATTATTAACCGCGGTAAAACTACTATCTATAATACTTATTTCTCTCAATGGGTTGACCCCGACCTGGGATATGCAAAAGATGACTTTGTGGGATGTGATGTAAATAGAGGGTTGGGCTATTGCTATAACGGAAAAGAGATTGACGGAGGCGGAGAAGCTGAAGCCTATGGTGCGAACCCGCCTGCGGTAGGAGTAGACTTTTTCCAGGGTCCTTATATTGATGCGGATGGCATGGATAATCCGAAATTCTATAAAGATAAAGCCAGCATCAACGGCACCCCGGAGCAACAAGAATATTGTAAAAAATTTGTGCACTATCTTATTGAAAAATGGGGGAATAATGGCCCTACCGACCTTTCTGAGGTACATGGCGGAAAAACACTTGAAATAGAACGGGATAGCGCAGGTATTAAACTAAAGGATACGGTGCCGTTGCGCTGGAACAATCAATTTGCCATCAATGGCGTAAATTTCGGCGATGGTATTGTAGACAACGAACGGTTTGGGATGCGTCGCTTTGTATTTCATGTTAATAACGACGGACCGACAGGCGACCCTAAAGAGGCCCCGCAATACTATATGCTGCTCCGGGGAATATGGAGAGATAATACTCCCATGACCTATGGCGGAACAGGGTATAAAGATGGAACGATTGTTTGTGATTTTATGTTTCCCAGAGGCACGGATTATTGTAACTGGGGAACCAATGGGGTAGACCCGGGAGAAACTTACAAAAATGGAGGCAGAACAGGAAACTGGTCGGAAGAATCTCCTTTTGGTGTAGGATCCGCTCCCAATCCATACGACGATAGGCGCTTTATGCAGTCTGCAGGACCCTTTACCCTAATGCAGGGAGCCTGTAATTATATTACGGTGGGTATTCCCTGGGCACGCGCTTCGCAGGGCGGTGTCAGCGCTTCCGTAGCCTTGCTGATGGTGGCTGACGATAAATGTCAGGCACTTTTCGAAAATTGTTTTAAATTAATTGATGGCCCCGATGCTCCCGATTTAACTATTAGAGAGTTGGATCAGAAATTAATTCTCTTTTTATCGAACAGACCCAAGCCGATAAGTAACAACGGAGGCGAACAATATCAGGAAGAGGACTCAAAAATTCCTAGAGAATTAAGTTGGATTGATAAAGTGGATAGATTCTATCGCTTTGAAGGATATCAGATATTTCAGGTTACCGGCCCGGAAGTGGGTTCGAATGACTTGGATAATCCAAGTTTGGCACGATTGGTACGCCAGTACGACATCGTAAACACTGTTCCCGACCCCAAAAAGCCTAACTATAAAGAACCTATCGGAAGACTGATCAATTGGGAATTTGATGATAATTTGCAAATATCGGTTCCTAAAGAAAAAGTAAACGGAACCAATTCAGGCATTGAACACTCGTTTGAAATAACGCAAGACGCTTTTGCGTCGGGAAACAAGCAATTAGTAAATTATAAAACTTATTATTTTATTGCGATTGCGTATGCTTATAATGAATATTGGCCCTTTAGTATTGATCCTAATGCAGATCACGGATTGGAAGGACAAAAACTTCCTTATTTAAGAGGCAGAAAAAATGCAGACGGCCTCTCTGTAATTCCTGTTGCAGCCGTGCCGCATCCGCCCTCATTGCACCAAACCCTTAACAGCGACTACGGTACGATTCCTAATATTGTACGTATCGACGGGCAAGGAAACGGAGGAAACGCTTTAGACCTCACACAGGAAACGATTGATAAAATTGTTACCGGCGGTGATAAAGATAGTAAGGGTCAACCTACCTATAGAGTGAAAGAACTTAAATATGAAAAAAATGCCGGCCCGCTTAGTATTAAAGTTATTGACCCATTACAAGTTAAACCATTTGACTTTACTATCTTTTTTACGGAAAAGAAACCTATTACAAACCAAATGGATGTGTCTGATAATACCCGTTGGCTGCTTACCATTGACGAAACAGTCAGCGATTCGGCATTAATACATGTATATGATTTGGTAGATAAAGACGGAAAAGCATTACGCAGGTTTGAATCTGATACCACTATAGGATATAAAACCGAAAAACTGATATTTCCTTTGGGGATTTCTCTAACTATAAAAAATACCCCCTTTATAAACAGACAACAGGAAGTTCTCGCAAACTGGGATCGTATTGTAGCAAATTTTGGAGGAAGCGAGTATAAAGCCAAACTTTTATTTTGCCAATCCGAAAAAATTGATATTGCCAATGATATTGTTTTTAAGAATAACGGCGCTCCCTGGATTACCGGTTTAGCAGATGATGGAAATCTTCCGCTTCCCTCAAACTGGATTCGTGCAGGCTCCTTTAATCTTGGCGTATGGAACACCAATAATAATCTTACTCATAGCGGGGGAGTTATCCATTTTTATGATGAATGGAGATTAGAAGATGCTTTCTTGCCAACGATTTTGATCACTATTCCTGGGAGCGACTTCAACAGCGACCGCGCTTTCAAGGATTTCACAGGTAAATTTTCTACCGTTTGCGGCGGAACATGGGCCCCCTACGTGTTAACATCCCCCTATGATTTTTGTCCTCAGGCAAAATATGTTACTCCGGAACCCCCCATGCCGTTGCCCATAAATCAAATACACACACCTTCTTATTATAACTTTAACTACTTGCAGGATGCGCCGGAGCAGCCCGGATATAATCAAACTATGACCAATCTGTACTCCGTGGATGTTGTTCTTACAAATAATAAAGCTTTATGGACAAGATGTGTGGTTTTAGAATCGTGCCCGGATGCTAAAAAATCGGAAAACGGAGCATTTAAAAATGAACCGAGAAAACATAAATCTGTAAATCAAGAAGGAGATACTACCTATCATCCTATAAATAATCCAAGAGATGGTTTTGGACCGAATAACGATGAAGGTATGGGCTGGTTCCCCGGTTATGCTATCAATTTAGAAACAGGAGAACGACTGAATATTATGTTCTCCGAAAACTCCGATACTACGTTGCAAAAATTTGGAGCTAAGGTAAATGGAAGTGATATGAAATTCAACCCGACCGCAACCTATGCAATGGCAACCCAAGATGTTGATATTGAATTTGATGGACGACCCGTGATGGTATACAAAAAAGGACAAATAATTTCAAAACAGGAGTATGACAATCTTTATATTACCTTTGACAAGGCATCCAATATCTTAAACAGTTTGGGAATTGAACGGATATGGGGTGGAATGCATTATGTATATGTTTGTAACAGTGCCGGAAATACTTCACCCATATACTATCTTAGTACAGGTGTAGGAAACGATTTTTTGAAAAACCCAAGACGTAATTTCAACCTCAATGATACTATTTTTAAAGTGATGACAAAAGGGCCATACGGTGGTTATATCGGCGCCGATAAAAAGTATCCGTATTATGAGTGTGGTCCTTACGATAACGGACAGTGGTTGGTAGAAAAATTTAAGACATTCATTAATATCACTTCACAGAATGATGATGTCAGAAAGAAAGGTAAAATGCAGGTATTCAATAACGTGATGTATACACATATTCCTATGCTACCCATTGACCCTGACCTTCAAAAACAATTTTTAAGTAGCGATGTGGTTTATAAAATACGTGTTACCCGTCCTTATATGAGGTACATTTCAAGATGGTACGAGTCACCCGATGATAGAACATACAATACCCCCGATAATAAACCTGATGATTTTGTACAATACAAAGGATATCCGGTGTATCAATTTTCCACAAAAAATCTGGCGCCCACAGCTAACGATTCGCGTTCGTATCAGTCGGTGCTTGATAATATCAATATTGTACCCAATCCTTATTATGGAAGTTCTTTATATGAAGGGAAAGCATTGGAGACGATGATTAAAATTACAAACTTACCTACCAATTTGAAAAATAACGCTCCCGTAACTATTAATATTTATACGGTAAGCGGAATTTTGGTACGCACACTAACCAAAGGCGACAATAATGTTACTTATGTAAATTGGGATTTGAAAAATTTTGCCAATATCCCTATTGCCGGCGGTGTATATATTATTCATGTAAACTGCCCGGGTATAGGAGAGAGAACGTTGAAATTCTTCTGTGCTATGCGTGCAACTGACCTAAATGCATTCTAACAACATTATTAATTAGTAACTTAAAAAATTATAGATTATGAAAAAAATATATAGAACATTACTAATTTGTATTATGATCGGTTCCTTTGCCACTACATTTAATGCCATGGCAGGAAATAGAGACCGGTCGGGGCAGTCCGGCGCACAGCACCTGCTTATTGACCCTTGGGCGCGTTCTGCCGGATGGGGAAGCTGCGGCGTTGCCGAAATACGTGGCCTTGAGTCGGTGTTTAGCAATATTGCAGGACTCTCGTTTACGAAAAGAACGGAAATTGCTTATACCCGTACCCAATATCTTACCGGATCAAACTGCGGCATTAACATCAATGCTATCGGCATTGCACAAGGATTAACCGCTAAAAATAAAGAAACAGGACGTAAAATGGATTTGGGAACCATAGCCATTTCCGTGTTTGCCATGGGATTTGGGGATATTCAAATGACTACCGTGGACCAACCCGACGGAAACGGAGCCATTTTTTCACCTAAATTAAATTCTATCGGAATTCATTATGCAAAATCTTTTAACAGATTTATTCATGGCGGGATCTCCTTTAAAATTGTTAATGAGAGCGTTTCAGACCTTCGGGCAACAGGCATTGCTATTGATGCCGGTGTGCAATATCTCTCAGGACCTTATGAAAATTTTAAAATAGGTGTGGTATTACAAAACTTGGGAGTACCTATCAGCTATAAAGGAGACGGAAGCGCTATAAAAGCGGTCGCCAACGGTACAACCCACGAAGCCACTTTTGAATATCGGCAAGGCGCCTACGAACTTCCCGCTCTGCTTACTATCGGATTATCATACGACTTTCTCGTCTTCCCACAAGAATACCAAAAAATGAGTAAACAAGAGAGAAAAGATGAAGGCCTAACACGTGATGATGCCGCTCATAGGATTACATTAGCAGGCTCTTTCACCGCTAATGCATATTCTCGTGATAACTTCGCCCTGGGTATTGAGTATGGATTTAAGCAATACCTTCAAATTCGTGCAGGATACCTGTTTCAAAGTTTTATAAAAAGAAATATTGATGGAAAAGATAAAATATTTTCTAATCAGGATAGTTTTTTCCTCGGACCAAGCGCAGGAGTTACGGTAGGAATACCTTTGGCTAAAAAAGGAAAAGGGAATCAACAACTTTTTATTGACTATGCTTATCGCTTTACAAATTTTTGGAAAGGAAATCATTACATAGGTTTAAAAATCTGCTTGTAAGTAAAACCTTTCTCTATTGAATCTCAATTTTAAAGAGGCTTATGTATAAGCCTCTTTAATTTCTTTTTGTTAATAATAATAAATAAAATAAACATGAATAAAATTAAGTACTACTCGGAAGAAGGTTTGGCAAGCTTGAAAAATGAACTTTATCTTTTAGAAACGATAGAACGTAAAAAAATCACAAACGCTATTGCAGAAGCAAGAGATAAAGGCGATCTGTCGGAAAATGCGGAGTATGCTGCAGCAAAAGAAGAACAAGGATTGTTAGAGATGAAAATTAGTAAATTAAAGAACCTGATAGCCAATGCCCGTATCTTGGATGAATCAAAAATTGATACCTCAAAAGTATTGATATACTCTATCGTAACCATTAAAAATGTGGCTACTCATATTGAAATGACCTATACGATTGTTCCCGAATCTGAAGCAGACTTTAAAGCAGGAAAAATTTCCGTATCCTCACCCATTGCTAAAGGATTGATAGGAAAAGGGAAAAATGAAATAGCTACCATTCAGGCCCCTGCAGGTAACCTTAAATTTGAAATCATTAATATTACAAGATAAGATGGATACTATATTTACAAAAATTATTAAAGGAGAAATTCCATGTTATAAAATTGCAGAAACTGATGACCATTTTGCTTTTTTAGATATTCATCCCCTTTCAAAAGGACATACTTTGGTAATTCCTAAAATTCAAAATGATTATATCTTCGATCTGTCCGATGAGCAATTATGTAGACTGGTATTATTTGCCAAAAAAATTGCGAAAGCCTTAAAAACAGCTATCTCATGCGAGAGAATAGGCATTAAGGTGATAGGACTGGAAGTTCCGCATACTCATATTCACTTGATCCCCATCCATGTGGAAGGAGATATGAACCACGGTAAGAATATGTTGAAGTTTACAGATGAGGAATTTAAAGAGATTGCAGAAACCATACAAAACCATATTAAATAGTAAGTTATGAATCAAAAAGATATTTTTGAGCTCATGCAATTGGCAACACAAGTACGTCGCGATATTATTCGTATGGTATCTGGAGCCAAATCAGGTCACCCGGGCGGTTCGCTCGGCTGCGCCGACTTTCTTACGGCTTTGTTCTTTAACATTCTAAATAGTAAACCGGAAAATTTTTCTGAAACCGGCGACGGGGAAGATATGTTTTTCCTTTCTAATGGACATATTTCAGCCGCCTATTATAGTGTGCTGGCAAGAAGAGGTTATTTCCCTTTGGAAGATTTAGCCACCTTTCGTCTTCTTGGTACGCGGTTACAAGGACATCCCACTCCCAAAAATCAACTCCAGGGCATAAGAATAGCATCAGGGTCACTGGGACAAGGGATCTCAGTTGCAGTAGGGGCTGCATTAGCTAAGAAAGCAAACCGAGACCCTAATCTCATATATGTATTATGCGGCGATGGAGAACTTCAGGAAGGACAAAATTGGGAAGCCATTCTTTTTGCTGCGGCAAATAAAATTGATAATCTGATTCTTATAGTAGATTATAATCGTAAACAAATTGATGGCTCTACCGATGAAGTATGTTGTTTGGGAAATCTGCAATCCAAATTCAGGGCGTTTGACTGGAAAGTAGTAGAACTACAAGGAAATATTATGGAAGATATCTTAACCCAAATGAGTAAAGTAAAAAATCTTACGCATAAATCAAAACCCATAGTAGCTATTATGCACACTGAAATGGGAATGGGTGTCGACTTTATGATGGGAACCCATAAATGGCACGGAACCCCTCCAAATACCGAACAGACAGAAGCAGCTTTGAAGCAACTGCCGGAAACCATAGGAGATTATTAATATCAGTTATTTTATCAGGTTGTGAAAATAATTTATAAATACCTCTTTAAAAAGTTTTTAGGACCTTTTGCACTCACTTTCTTCTTTGCATTATTCATATTATTAATGCAATATTTATGGAAATATATAGATGATTTAGTGGGAAAAGGATTGGATTTATTGATTATTTTAGAACTGCTTTTCTACGCTTCTGCCACTTTTGTGGCTCTGGCTGCCCCGTTGGCCATACTGTTATCTTCTCTTATGACTTTCGGATCGATGGGAGAACAGTATGAAATTATTGCCTTGAAAGCAGCCGGAGTCCCTATTAAAAAACTTATCCTTTCCTTATCTCTCTTAATTTTATTGATTGCCGGCGGAACATTTTGGTTCTCTGATCACATAACGCCGAAAGCGTATCTTAAAATGAGGTCGTTACTTAGAAACATTATAGATCAAAAACCTACGTTAAATATTAAAGAAGGAGAATTTTATGACGGCTTTGATAATTATGTTATTCGGGTGGGAAGAAAAGATAAAAACAATAAAGATATTTATGATATCCTGTTGTTCGACCATACAAAAAGCCAGGGAAATACTACATTTACCTATGCTAAAAAAGGTAAAATGGAAATGACGGATGATAAAATGTATATGCTCTTTTATTTGTATGACGGATTTTATTGGGATGAAAGTTCGAAGCCGGAATCTTCCGGCAATAATCCTTTAACCCGCTCCACTTTTGCAGAACAATATATAAAATTTGATATCTCTTCCTTTGTATTTGAAAAATCAAGTGATAATTTTTATAACAAATCTACCCAGGCATTATCCAATGCTGAAATAGTAAAGATGATAGATACCGTGATGATTTCTATTGAAGAAAATAACAACCAATTTATAAATCAGGTAATGTCAACTTGTTATTTTTTTAACGAATATATTTATCACGATACTGTTGTGATCACCGGGTTGAACCCACCTAAAACTTCATGGAGTGATTTGAATAAAGAAGAGAAAGTAATGGTATTAGACAAAACATTGTCGTTGAAAAATGATTTTAAAAATTCGTTAGATTTTTTTAGAGAAAACAATAAATACTATTATAATAGTTTAGCTTCTTATTTGGTGGAGTGGTATAAAAAGTACGTTTTTACAATAGCCTGTATGTTGTTTTTTTTTATTGGAGCTCCTTTAGGTTCAATTATTCGCAGGGGCGGCATAGGAATTCCTTTGGTTATTACAGTCTCATTTTTTACTTCATTTTTCTTTCTTACTATTTTTGGTGAAAGAATAGCCAAAGGGGGTGCAGTACCCGTTTGGGTGGGAATGGGGCTCTCTACCTTTATACTCATTCCTATCTGTACCTTTCTTATCTATCAAACCTCTATGGATTCTGCATTATTCTCTTCTGAGGAAATTCACAAAAAAATCCAATTGTTAAATCCTAAAAAATTATTTACCCGAAATAAAAAATGAAAGTGTTGCAACTCACTCATAAACCGCCTGTTCCAAGTTTTGATGGAGGATGTTTGGCAATGCGCCAAATTACAACTTCGCTTTTAAATGCAGGGGTGAGTGTAAAAGTAATCTCAATCGCTACCCCCAAACATCCCATTGTACTCTCCGATGAATTTAAAAATTATCAGAAAAAAACTAATTTTGAATCCATTGCTATCAATACGAAACTTACTGTAACAAAAATAATTACTTCTTTAATAAAAGGATCTTCTTTACAAGCGGACAGATTTTTATCAAAAGAGATGATTCAAAAATTGAAAACCTTACTTTTGCAAGAGAAATTTGATATAGTTATTTTAGAATCTATTTTTGTTGGAAACTATATTGAAACTATAAGAAAATATTCTCATGCACCCATTCTTTTGCGTGTGCATAATATTGAGTATTTGATTTGGGAAAGATTATCCAAACAGACGAAAAATCCTATAAAAAAAATGGCTTACCGCTATCTTGCCAACTCTCTGAAACAGTTTGAACTCTCTCTATTTGATAAAATTGACGGATATTTACCTATTACTGAGGTAGACCATATTTTTTTCAAAGAAAAATACAATAACCTTCGGAGCAAAGTAATTCCTTTTGCCGTAGATCCGGCTGACTACCCTTACCGGAAACCTGCTATTGATGAAAATAAAATCTCTTTGTTTCATATAGGTAGTATGAATTGGCAACCCAATGTTGAAGGAATCAATTGGTTTTTAGAGAATGTGTGGGAAAAAGTTACAGAAAAATATCCCCAACTTTCTCTGGCCCTTGCCGGAAAAGATACAAAAACCTTATTTAAAAAAAAGCCATACAGATTTAAAAGTGTGCAAATTTTTGATTTTGTCGAAAATGCACAACAATTTATCAACGAACACGACATAATGGTAGCTCCGCTCTTGTCGGGAAGCGGAATGCGAATTAAAATCATGGAAGGGCTGGCTTTAGGAAAACCGATTATTACAACCACTATTGGCGCAGAGGGAATAGAGATTACTAACAAAGAAAATATATTGATTGCCAACACTCCCGAAGAGATGATACAAACTATAGAGTTTTGTGTAAAAAATGTAGAGAAATGCCAAAAAATCGGCGAAAATGCTAGAAAATTAATAGAAACAAAATATTCTCAGGAGATCATTACGAAAGAACTAATAGGAATACTCTACTCTTTCCTATTTTAAAATTCTTAAAAATTCAACAGTTAAGTCCCACACTTGTTGTACTGTGTTAATTTTAAGTTTTTCATCGGGAGAATGCACTCCACGAAGAGTTGGTCCATAAGAGACCATATCTAAATCGGGATACTTTTCGGAGAATAGTCCACACTCCAAACCTGCATGAATGGCTTTTACTTCAGGTTCTCTTTGGAATAAGTTTTGGTAAGCCTGTACTAACACTTTCAATACTTCAGAATTGGGGTTTGGAGTCCAGCCGGGGTATCCGTCACCGCTCTTTACTTCATCGGCACCGATGGTAAAAAAAGCAGTTGAAACCATATCTACAGCATCTTGTTTTTTAGATTCTAACGAACTGCGTTGGCTGGTGGCAATCATAATCTTTCCATCTTGAAACTTAACGGATGCCAAATTAGTAGAAGTTTCCACAAAGTTTGGAATATCCTGAGACATTGCCAGGACACCGTGCGGACATACATACAACGCATTCATCAGGTCTATTTGCAATAATTCGTTCAAAATCTTTTTCGGCATTTTAGTTTCCTCAAAAGTTACCGTAACTCCCGGATCGGTGATGCGTAACTCATCTTTATAGATTTTATCCATTTCTCGAAGATAATCTTCAAAAGCTTCTTTATTTTTTTGCGGAATAATAATATATGCAGTGCCTTCCCGTGCAATAGCATTACGCAAATTTCCCGCATCAATATCGGCAATAAAAAGATCATAATCTTGATAGGCATTCCATAAAATACGATTTAACAGTTTTACGGCATTTCCACGCCCTTTGTTTATGTCATCTCCCGAATGACCACCCTGCAATCCTTTCACATAAATATGATAGGCCATATAATTTTTGGGTATTTTTTCTTCCCACTCAATTTCCAAAGAGGCTTGAGTATCTTTTCCACCGGCACAGCCAATAAAAAATTCACCTTCATCTTCCGAATCCAAATTCAATAACATTTTCCCTTTCATAAACCCCGATTCTAAATTAAAAGCTCCGGTTAAGCCTGTTTCTTCATCTACTGTAAATAAACATTCTATCGGACCATGTTCAATATCATTGGCTTCCAGCAATGCTAATTGTATAGCCATGCCGATGCCGTCGTCGGCTCCCAATGTCGTTCCTTTGGCTTTAAGCCATTCGCCATCCACGTAAGGTTGAATCGCATCCGTATCAAAATCAAATTTAGTATCATTATTCTTTTCACATACCATATCTACATGGCTTTGAAAAATAACAGGGGTAACATTTTCTTTTCCACGGGTTGCCGGTTTAGAAATTAATACGTTTCCTGCCTTGTCACACTTCGTTTGCAAGTGTAAGGTCTTACCGGTTTCTATCAACCACGCTACTATTTTTTCTTCTTTTTTGGAAGGATGCGGAATTTTACAAATTTCATTGAAATAATAAAATACACGTTTTGGGGAGAGGTTTAAGATGCTGTTCATATTATTTATAATTTAAAGATTTATTGTTTGGATCCATGTAAAACAGATAGTTTTTATTTTCTTTAAAAATTTTTCGGCTTGTAAAAATATAATACATTAAAACGGGAATACCTCATATATTATTGTAAGTGGTAAACTCTTTATTTTTTAGCCACTGATTGTTTAAAATTCTGAGAATTTTATGTTTATTTGTAGTTTAAAAAAAAATTTATGAAAAAAATTATTTGCTCTGCGGTACTTATATTTGTTACCGCAAATTTTCTACAAACTTTTGCATGCACAAATTTTATTATTACTAAGGGAGCCAGTAGAGACGGCTCTGTTATGGTTTCTTATTCGGCAGATTCTCATACATTGTATGGAGAATTGTATCATTGGCCCGCAGCTACTTATCCTGCAGGGACGATGATGGATGTGATTGAATGGGACTCCGGTAAAAAATTAGGACAAATTCCTCAAGCTACTCAAACTTATAATGTTGTGGGTAATATGAACGAGTTTCAGGTATGTATCGGCGAAACTACTTATGGCGGCCTTCCCGCATTGGAAACCCCGAATGGAATAATGGATTATGGATCACTAATTTATATCACTTTACAACGGGTGAAAAGTGCTCGTGAAGCCATCAAATGTATAAGTGATTTATTAGACAATTATGGATATTGTAGTTCCGGAGAATCTTTCTCTATTATTGATAAAAATGAAGCCTGGATTTTTGAATTGATCGGCAAAGGCGAACCTGTGCTGGATGCAAAAGGTAAACCGGTAAAAGGTTGGACTAAAGGCGCAGTATGGGTGGCACGCCTTATCCCTGATGGTTATGTATGCGGACATGCTAATCAGGCAAGAGTTACTACTTTCCCCGTATCTAACGGAAAAACTTCTATTACAAACAAGCAATTTGATAAATTATACAATCCTGAAATAGAAACTGTTTACTCGTGGGATGTGGTATCTTTTGCAAAAATAAAAGGACTTTATCAGCAGGATGCACCCGATGCTCAGTTCAGTTTTAGTGATACGTATGCCCCAATGGATTTCAGTGCTGCCCGTTACTGTGAAGCCCGTATATGGGCAGGATTCTATAGGCTCAACAAAGATGAAATGGCTCCTTATGAAAAATATGCACGCGGGGATGACTTAAAAAATCGGATGCCTCTATGGATTAAGCCTGTTGAAAAGGTAGATCTACGCCAAATGATGAGGCTGATGCGCGACCATTACGAAGGAACTTCTATGGACATGACAAAAGATTTGGGAGCAGGTCCTTTCGAGTGTCCTTACAGATGGCGTCCTATGAGTTGGGAATTAGATGGTGAAAAATATCTTCATGAACGCGCTACCGCTACCCAGCAAACCGGATTCTCTTTTATAGGGCAAGCCAGAAATCAATTTCCCGACTTTTTTGGAGGAATTTTGTGGTTCGGCGTAGATGATGTTGGAAGTTCTTGCTACGTGCCTATGTTTTGCAGCATTACAAAGATTCCCGAACCTTATAGAGAGGGCAACGGATCTATGGTAGAATATTCGCCAACTTCTGCTTTTTGGACTTTTACTAAAGTAAGTAATTTTGCATATACTCGTTATAATGCTATGATTAAACATATTAATGAAAAACAAGACAAATGGGAAAATCAAAGTATGGAAGATATTCATAAAATGGCGCCCTATATTCTGGATATGTATAAAACTGCTCCGAATAAAGCTATTGCAATACTCACTGATTTTTCCCATCAACGTGCACAAGAAGTTGTAAACGAATGGAATAAATTATTTGAATATCTATTGGTAAAATATCACGATGGGAATATTAAAAAAGAGGAAAACGGAAAATTTATAACCAACGGATCGGAAATACCACAAGTTGTGTTTCCGGAGCAACCCAGATATCCCGACAAATGGTATCGCATGATTATTCAGGATTGTGGGCCCAATATCAGGGCGAAGTAAAAGGTTATGAAATCTATCTGCCTTAACAAAACGCTAATCTCTTTAGAAACTCCAATTATTATGGGAATCCTGAATGTTACAGAGGATTCCTTTTTTGATGGCGGTTTTTATAGTTCTGAAACGGCTGTGCTCAAACGTGCCGAACAAATATGGGAAGAAGGGGCAACGATTTTAGATTTAGGAGCGGTTTCTACAAAACCTAATGCTACTGAAATTAGCGAAAATCAGGAGTTTAAAACTATACAAAAATACCTATCGCTTATTCTTGCTCATTTTCCGGATGCGAAAATTTCAGTGGATACTTCTCGGGCAACCGTAGCCGAAATGGCAATTAATGAGGGTGCCGCCATGATTAATGATGTATCCGGAGGCACTGATTCCAACATGTTTGATGTAATTGGAAAATATAAAGTACCCTATATACTATGTCATAATAACCGTACCCAACCTCTTTTAACAAAGGAATTGATTCCCAACATGCTTTCTTTTTTTGGAAATAATATTGAAAAACTTATTACAATGGGAGTTAAAGATATTTTGATAGACCCGGGCTTTGGATTTGGAAAAACAGTAGAACAAAATTACTACCTGGTTGATCATTTTAAATCACTCACCATTATTAATTTGCCAATTGTAGCAGGCATTTCCAGAAAATCAATGATTCAAAACGTCTTACAAACTTCTCCGGCAGAATCTTTAATAGGAACTATTGTGCTAAATACACTTCTGCTTCAGCAAGGTGCTTCTGTTTTACGGGTACATGATGTAAAACAGTGCAAAGAAACGATTACTCTATTTAACAAATTACTGTCGTTATAAGCAATTCATTAATTTTTAGTTAAAAAAACTTAATTGTAATGCTTTGTAATAATATTATATATTTTTGCCGAATTAATTTTTAGAACTTTATTTATTAAAAAACATTGACTATTATGAAAAAATTTATGATTCTATTGGCAGTTGCTGGCCTGATTTTTGTTTCATGTGGAACAAAAACCGAACAAGTACAAGAAACAGTTGATACATGCTGTGTATTAACCCCGGAACAACAAGCTATGTTTGCAGATTGGGATAATTGGGCAAATTTAACCGCAGCACAACAACAAGTTTTAGTGGTTGACATGAAAGCTTACATTGATGATTGCAAAGCTAAATGCGCAGAAAAATGTAAAGAAAGCGGAGATTCCATTAAAGAAGTGAATCCGGAAAAAGAAGCTGAGTGGGCAGCCGTTAAAGCTAAATTAGAAATTTTTAATACTCTAAATTTAGAAGAACAAAAGGCTTGCTTGGATCAATATCTTGCTCTCCAAAAAGCTTGCAAAGAGGCTGCAAAAACAGAAGAAACCAGCAATAAAGAATAGTTTTTTCTAATTCTTTTAAAAAAAGGGGCTGCCATTTTGGTAGCCTCTCTTTTTTTACGGACTTACCTAAAAACACTAAAACTGAACCGCTAATCCAAAGTGAATTTTTCCCGTTTTAAAAGAAATAGGATTATCTAATTGTTTCCCAAGAGCATAACTCAAGTAAAACAATCCGGCTTTAGTGGTAAAAGTAATGCCCAACCCAAAGCCGAAAGGAAAATCATGCAGGTAATGAGTGGTTATTTTTTGCTCATACCATGCGCCGTTAAAAAAAGCATTGAGATAAGCAATCTTAGCCAGCAAAAACCGTAATTCTAAAAAGCCGATACTATAACTTGATGCGCGGATAGAGAGATCTTCAAAACCTTGCAATGTATTCATTCCCCCAATACGAAATAACTCGTTCACGAGATTTTGTTTTCCAAATAAACTGCCCCCTTCTACGCCAAGCACCATTACCCAACGTTTATGCAATGGTACATATCCTCTTAATCTTCCATATACCTGATACCTAATCGTATTAATATCAGCATTTTCATAATATTGTGGTTTTGCATTATTATTTTCTAAGATTTTACGAGTACCCACCGCCAGATTCAAATTAATATCATATCCTTTGTGCGGATTGTAGATAAAATCAAGTTGCCGAAATCGAAAAGCAAATCCGTACATGGATTTTCTATAATTGAAAAAAGATGAAAGATCAGCATTCTCATATAAAGTTTTATCCAAAATAGTTGAAGTAGTAAAATCAAAATATACGCGAACAAAATTATGCCCTTTAAATGAGTAATTAAGTCCTACAACATAGTTCATATTCAGATAAGTAGTATCTTTTTTTTCTAACATAAAAAAACCGTCAATCCCCAATGGCGTAGTAAACAGATAAGGAAATCCGGCTTTAAGTTCCAAATATTGGGAAAAACGCTCAGATGCTTTCCACTGTAAGTCAATACTCTCTCCAATAGTAAACAGGTTCATTAAATGCAAATTCAACTCTCCGGAGATAGCAATTTTTCCGGAAAGACTACTCACCGGAACCAACCCGATATACCCGTCAAATTGATTTACACGTTTTTTATCCAGAAAAAGATATAAAGAGGCTTTATTCTCTGTAAATTCAATACTTGATGGCTGTGTTTCATTAGCAAAAGGAATCCCTTGCACTAATTGAGGTATCTGTTTCACCACAGATTCATTGTATCGTTTCTTATTCTTAAAATTGAGATATGCTTTCAAGTAAGTTTTGGCTATTTTCAAATTTCCACGTACCACAATAGAATCCATAAAGCAGGGTAAATTTTTATCAATCACAAGGGTGGCAAATACAGTATCATTCTTGTTGACAACCTCATCTAAATAAATTGAAGCAAATGGAAACCCGTTGTTTTCTAAATAATTGAGTGCTTTCTGAATGAAGAGGGGATACTCTTTTATGGAAATAGTACTGTTCTTAACATATTGATTTAATTTTGCCTCTTGTAATATTTTTAATGATTCCTGTGGAATGATGATACAAGTTTTATAAGAAGAATCTTGCTCAGTACTATTTTTTCTCCGCTGTGCAAAAACATCATAAATTGTAAAAAAAAATACAATAAAAACAAAAACCCGAACAAGAAATAAATTACTTTTCAAAAGAAGTTTATTTGTTGATTGTAAAAACGCTTCAAAAGCAAAATCAGTATAATCTGATTTATTTATATTTTTGCACGAAAATATTAAAGTATTATTGAAAATTATGGAAATATGGCACAAAGTGATTAGAAGGATCCAGTGCATGGTGGCTGCCTGGAGCAGACCGGTTATGCTTCCGCAAAAACGTAATTTTCAAGGGAAAAAACTGATTAATACACGCATTAGCAGCTCTGCTTTCTTAGATCATCCCAAAACTCTATATTTATCTGATCATATCTACATTGGCCATTTCAGTGTTATTGAAGCCAGTAATACATTAATTATTGAAGAGGGCGTGCAAATTGGCTTCCATACGGTGGTTGCTACTCATTCAAGCCATTACTCAATAAGACTTTATGGAAAGCATTATGCTAACTTTAAAGACAAGATCGGGTATGTTAAAGGTGAGATAAGAATTGGTGCTTATACTTTTGTAGGTCCCTACTCTTTGATTATGCCGGGAACAAATATTGGAAAAGGTTCCATTGTAGCGGCCTACAGCCAGGTAAAAGGGAATTTTCCGGATTATTCCATCATTGCAGGGAATCCGGCGAAAATTGTTGGTTCCACAAAAGAAAAGGACCGGCAATTTTTAGAGAAATACCCCGAACTAAACGATTTCTATTACGATAACGAACAATAAACAAAGTGTTTTTCTTCCATAAATATCTACATTCTGATTTTGCAAAAAACACTTTTACCGTCTTTTCGGGAAATGTGATTGCGCAAGTGCTTCCTTTTCTGTGCGAGCCGGTTCTTACCAGAATTTATACGCCTGAAGATTTTGCCGTTTTAGCGGTATATTTATCTGTAGCCAACCTGTTTTCGATTATTGCAACCGCACGTTACGAAATGGCTATTATGCTTCCAAAAGAAGATAGAAAAGCGATGAATGTTTTGGGACTTTCACTTTTAATTACTTTAACTATAAGCACATTATCATTTTTTGTGGTTTGGTTCTTTAATACCCATATCTGCAAAATACTCAACAATGAGGAGGTCTCTACCTATCTCTATTTAGTTCCGCTCTCTGTGTTGTCGGTTTCCTGGTTTCAAGTATTTAACTATTGGAATTCAAGAAAAAAGAGATTTCGGAATGTTGCTTTTGCAAAATCTGTTGAGAGTATCACTTTAGTATCCGGAAATATTGGCTTTGCCTTTTTAAAAGCCTGGGGGCTCATTCTTGGACAGATTATCGGGTATATTTCCGGAGCGGTAGTGCTTTGTATCGCTTTTTTCCGCCGTGATAAAAATTATTTACAAGCAATTTCCAAAACGGAAATGAAAGAGATGGCAGTAGAATATCAGGATTTTCCAAAAGTGAACACTGTTCATGCTTTTGGAGATGTGCTCAAACAAAGTGGTGAAATTTTTCTACTTTCCTATTATTATCTCAAAGAACAAGTAGGGCTTTACTCAAGAACATTACGATTGCTCTTTGCCCCAACCGCCATAATTGGCAATGCCGTTGCACAGGTTTTTTACCAAAAAGCCTCGGAAACTTTTCAACAAACAGGCAATATCAGAAACTTATCGCTTAAGGTACTCATAGGGCTGGCTTGTGTCAGTTTGCCTTTTTATGCTGCAGTCTTCTTTTGGGGAGAAAATCTGTTTGGATGGTTTTTGGGAGAAAATTATAGTATTGCCGGCATTTATGGAAAATATCTAACTCCTTACCTTTTCTTTCGTTTTATTACTTCTCCTGTTTCGCAAATCCCTTTAATTGTAAATAAACAAAAAAAAGCATTAATAATAAGTTGGTTGGGACACGCCATCTATTTATCAGCCATTATTTTGGGAGGAATTAAAAAAGATATATTGTTGGGATTTATTTTCTTAAGTATTTTTTCCTCCTGTTACTATGTGGGGTTAATTATCTGGTTTATTAAAATTTCAAAATCATGAAAAAATTACTCCTGATAGGCTCTAATTCCATACATACATTCAACTATTATAAATTAGTTGAAAACTATTTTGATGAGATTGTGTTGATTACAGTAAGCAAAAATGAGTTTGAAGCACCAAACTTAACTGATAAATATGCGGTTAACCCATCTTTAAAAAACCCTTTAAATTATTTTATTGCTGTAAAAAAATATCAGACCATCTTAACAAAAGAACGACCGGATATTATTCACATACAACAAATAGCTACTTACAGTTTTTTAATAATCAAAGCATTAAAAAAATTAAAATTACAAATCCCGGTAGTAGTTACTGCCTGGGGAAGTGATATTTTAGTGAATCCGAAAAGAGGCTGGCTGTATCAAAAAATGGTGCAATACGTACTCAATCAAGGGAATGTTTTTACAGCAGATGCGCAGTTTCTCTCTGATGAAATGCAAAAATTAACTCCCAAAAAATTATCAATCATTATAGCCAATTTTGGAATTAACGTGATGAATATTCCTGTTCAGCAAGAGAATATTGTTTATTCTAACAGATTACATAAATCATTATACAGAATTGATAAAATTATTATTGCTTTTTCTAAATTTGTGCAGCAACATTCAGATTGGAAATTGGTAATTGCATCTGCCGGAGAAGAAACAGATAACTTAAAACGATTATGCAAAACCATTCATATTGCATCAAAAGTAGAGTTTTTAGGTTGGGTAGATCCCTACGCCAATTCCGAAAACTATGCCAAAGCCAAAATTTGGGTTTCAATTCCGGAAAGCGATGCCACCTCCGTTAGTTTATTGGAAGCCATGAGTATGGGGTGTATTCCGGTAGTAAGCAATTTGCCTGCAAACAAAGAATGGATTGAAGATGGAAGAAACGGAATCATTGTAAAAGATGTGTATTCGGAATTTCTTTCAGAGGCATTACTTTTAGATTCCTCTGAATTATCAAAAATTAACAAAAAGTTGATTAATCAGAAAGGAACCAAAGAAGTCAATCGGAAATTGTTTTATAGCATCTACGATGAGATACTTACTCATCAATAATTTGGGAAAAATGAAAATTTATCACATTTCTACGGTTCACCAACGATACGACGGGCGTATCAAAAAAGAATGTATCTCCCTCCTTCATGCAGGCTATGCGGTTTGTCTTGTGGTAGCAGACGGAAAAGGGGATGAATTATTTTCAGGAATAAAGATTATTGATGCGGGGTTTCCGGGCAAAGGAAGAGTTCGCAGATTTCTGTACGGACCCAAATTAGTGCGCAAGATTATACAAAGGGATAACCCTGACGTGTTGCATTTTCACGATCCCGAATTGTTGTTTTTAGCCGGAAAATTGGCAAAAAAACAGTTCGTAATCTACGATGCCCACGAAGATTTACCCAAACAAATTATGTCTAAATCTTACATCCATCCGCTTTTTAGAAGAATTATTGCAGTTGTTGCAGGTTACATAGAGAAAAGAACGGCAAAAAAAATATATGGCGTTGTTTCTGTGGTGAATGAAATTGTAGAACGTTATAAAAAGTATCAGCCTAATACCGTTTTAGTAGCCAACTATCCTGTGGTAAATGTTGAAAAAACTGTTGATTTTGAGAAAAAAAATGGTGAAATTGTGTATGCAGGCGCCGTTTCAGAAATAAGAGGAGTGATTGAAATGGCAAAAGTTGCTAAAAAAATTCAAACCCCTATTCATATTTACGGACCCATGGGGAATGAAAAATTAATTAATGATTGTAACTTTTTAAGTGATTCTTATACAAAATTTTATGGAAGAATTAATCAAGAAACGCTGTTTGATAAATTTAAAAAATCATCTATTGGATTAATTATCTTACATCCTGTGCCAAATTACCTGACCAGCTCACCAAATAAATTATTTGAATATATGTTAAACGGTATGGCAGTGGTTGCCTCAGATTTTCCGGTTTGGAGAGCTATTATTGATACGTATCAATGCGGTATCTGTGTAAATCCACTTGATGTTGAGGAAGTGGCAAATGCTATCTTGTATTTAAAGAGTAATCCAGATATAACAACTCAAATGGGCAAAAATGGAAGAGAAGCGGTTTTAGAACATTTTAACTGGGAGATTGAAAGCCGAAAATTAACTAACCTGTATCACCAGATTTCAGGGTAGTTTTACATTATTTACCAAAAAATCAATATATTTCCAAAAAAAATCAATCTTTGCACTTTCTTTTAAAAATTAAACGTTTCAAATAAATATAAATCTATAAAAACATTAAAGAAAATCATTATGAACAACGAATTATCAAAATTGTATCCCGGCAAAATGTGGGAAATCTTTGCAAACATTTGCGACATCCCGCATCCTTCCAAACATGAAGAGAAAATATTGGCATGGCTCAAAAATTGGGCAAAAACGCATCAGATTGAGTATGTGCAAGATGAAACCGGTAATATTATTTTCCGGAAACCTGCCGCAAAAGGCTACGAAAATCGTGTGCCGGTAATTCTGCAAGGACATATCGACATGGTACCGCAGGCAAACAGCGACAGCAAACACAACTTTGTTACCGATCCAATCCTGCCGCGCATTTGCGACGACGGCTGGGTGCGCGCCACCGGAACTACACTGGGTGCCGACAATGGCATGGGGTGCGCCGCTGCTATGGCCATTCTGTTGGACAAAAATTTAGAACATGGCCCTCTCGAAGTTTTAGTTACAGTGGACGAAGAAACCGGAATGACCGGTGCCTTCGGACTAAAACCCGGATTTATTAAAGGAGATATTCTGATTAATCTCGATTCTGAAGATGAGGGGGAACTGTATGTGGGATGCGCCGGCGGCATGGATGCCAATTTTGAAATGGAGTACAATATAAAAATGACTCCGGCAGGAATGAAAGGCTACGAAATTGCCGTTACGGGTTTGAAGGGCGGCCACAGCGGAATGGATATTGTTTTGGGACGCGCCAATGCCAATAAAGTGCTGGCACGCATCTTAAAAAAAGCTTTGTATCATTGTAATATTTCTATTGCTGCATTTAACGGCGGTAGTTTGCGTAACGCCATCCCCAGAGAGGCGTTTGCTAAATTGGCAGTTCCTGAGAATAAAACTTCTGATTTTGAAAAGCTTATGAAAGAACTCTCCGGCGCCATTGCGAAAGAATTTGCGGGAATAGAACCCAGCCTGAATATTGCATGGAAACCCATTGACACCCCAAAAGACGTGATGGGAACTGAATGCCAATTAAAGGTTGTAAATTTAGTGCTGGCAATTCCAAACGGCGTGATGCGCATGAGCGACTCGATGCCCGGACTGGTTGAAACTTCTACCAATTTAGCCATCGTAAAAACCGAAAAGGGAACACTCTCGATTGCCAATTTGATGCGCAGCAGTGTAGAATCGGCCAAAGAGGAACTTGCCGACATCATGCGCTCCATTGCAGAATTAGCCCACGCAGAACTTGAATTAACAGGCGGTTACCCGGGATGGAAACCCAATTTAGAATCTCCCATCTTGAAAACCATGCTTAAAGTATATGAAAAAAAATATGGCAAAGTTCCCGAAATTAAAGCGATACATGCCGGTTTGGAATGCGGACTTTTCGGCACGGCTTACCCCAATTGGGATATGATCTCTTGCGGACCCACCATCAGAAGCCCCCACTCCCCCGACGAACGTGTAAATATTGAAAGCGTGGGTAAATTTTGGGATTTTCTTGTAGAAACTTTAAAAAGTGTTCCTGTAAAATAATTTACAGAAATTGTTATCAATAAACATGAAATCTTTAAATTAAACACGGGCGGATGAAAAATATAAAAAAGGGGCTGAAAAAAGCCCCTTTTTCATGATTAATCCATAATACACCTCACGCTCATTGCATCGGAGCGCAGGGTGGTTATTTTCAAGACGGTTCCGCAGTAGTAGGCAATTTCATCGTAGGCGGCGGTTTGACCGGCATCGGAGTTGCTTGCCCACCAGCCGGCAAAGCCGTAGAGGTCAACATATCGTCCGGTTTCGCTGTTGTATCTTCCGGCAGGCAGTGCGGTAAAGCCAAAGTCGTCGGTTCCGGTGCCGGCTGTTGTTAGCCAGTAGTCAACACTCCTTAACTGTTTCGGTGTGTACAGATCCAGCAGACTCCACTCTGTTTTGGATGGGATGTGCCAGCCGTTGGGGCAGATTCCCTGTACCGTTCCGGTTACGGCATTGGTGCTGCCTTCGGGAAGGTTCACCGCTGAGTACCAGGTGTAGAGCAATCCGAAGATAGTATCCAAGCCGGCGGGACATACGTCACAGGTATAGGGATTTGCAAACGGTATCGGGGTGGTTGTGCCCGGATAGAGGGTGGAGTGCAGGTTCGATGTCCAGCATTCGCCCGCCAGTGCGGTTACCGTGTAAGGATTTCCCTCTTCATCGGAAATGGTGGCGGGGCAAGCACGAACTACCGTAACGGGAAACCTGCAGGTATCGGTAATCAGATTATAGAAAGAAACACACATCACATCGTTGGTCATCTTTGCGGGAAATTGCGCTCCGTTTAAAGTAGCGGCAGGTCCGTTGCTTACCAATATGCCGTTGATATAATATTGCACACTGTCGAAAGTAACGCCGGTTAGCGGCTGCACATCCCAGGAGTTGCTCAGGTGGGTGTAATATCCCACGCCTACACCGTCTTCCATCACCACTTGTTTGGTAAGAAGCGCACATTGAGAGATATGGCACGGGGTAACCGCTACTTTGAAGGTGTCTATGGTAAAGGTGGAGCAACTGCCGTCGTTGTAACTTACGGCTAATTTTCCGGTGCCGAAGGTATCCCATCTTGCAGTGATTTGGTAGCTTGTAGCGCCGCCTGTAATAGTGCCGCCCTCAATATGCCAAACATAATCGTTCATGCCCGGATTGGTTTCATACGTGTAGATATCCGCACTGGGCAGTTGGGTGCAAAGGGAGTCTGTACCGGTAATGGTGGGGCGTACCGGACCCTGAACGTTCACGATAAACTTACCGGTGTCGGGGGCAGAGCAGGCAGGATTGGAAACATACAGGCTAATCTGCTGTGCGCCTACATCTTTCCAGCGAACGGTAACTGTGGGGTTGTTTGCGGCTCCGCCGGCAATTATATCGCCGCCCGTTACCGCCCAAATATAATCGGTAATGATAATTCCGGGTTGGGTTACAAAACTGTACACCATATCGGTATTCACGCAAGGAGCGTTGTTTCCGCTAATGGCGGCAATACCCGGAATCTGGCGCACTACTACCGTGCTGTCGGTAACCACGGAAGGGCAACCGTAAATATCGGTGTAAGTAACTTTCACATGACCTCTGGTGGGGGAATACGCCTGATCCCAGCAGATTTTAACGTTGTCCGCATTCGCTGCACCGTTTATAGTTCCGTTGTCCACCGTCCACTGGTAATTCGACATCCCCGGTAAGGTGTTATACACTGTGCAGGCATTGAAACATTCGTCTATACTGCCCGAAATGGTTGGGATGGGGTAAGAACGAACAAATACCTGACGGGTGATTTGATGCACACAGCCGTTGATGCTGGTTACTTTCAGGGTAACATTGTGCGTTCCTGCACTTAACGCTAAGGCAGGATTTTGATCAGTGCTGAACGGAGTGGCGGCTCCGTCTAAATACCAGTTCCAGGTTGAAGTATTGGTAATATCTGCGGGGGTGCCGCCAATGGTCGTGGCATCCGCAAAGTGGGTAGCCACGCTAAGGCACACCGTGTCGGCGCTAAAGCCGGCTTTCACTTCGGGATACATGTGCACCGTAAGCGGCGCCATTCCGAAATCTTCTTCATCGGGTCCGCCGTAATCGTACACGGCACGAATATAAAAGGTGGTATCTTTTTGAATGGTAGGCGTGTAAACGTAGGTATTGCCGGCATACAACTGTCCGCCGGTGCCTGCTTTATTTCTAAACCATACCGGAGTAACGCCGCCGCAGGCAACGGTAAGGGTTACGGGCATGTTTAAACAGGCATGGAATACCGTTTCATCTAAATTTACATTAATAATGAGCACTCTGCCGGAACCTATACTTAAAGGACGGGGTTGGCACACATCTTCATCAAAATTGGCCATGGTAACTACCTGGCACTCTAATTCGTGCCGCGGCGAGGAGCAGTCGTTCGTGGGGTCGGGGGTATAATGAACCGGAATATAATACACAAACGGAACGTCATCGGTGGGAGGGGCGTGAAGCAGACTGTCGTTCAGCGCATCCACGGGCAGTTCAAGTTTGTAGATCCGTTCGCCGGCGCTGTTAAAAGTCATATCCAAAACGTTAATGGTGCCGTACTGCGGTGAGGTAATAACCCCATCCACGGTGAGCACTGCCGGCATCCGCAATTGAATAAAATCTCCCGTTTTAATCACTTTTGAACCGGCGCCCATATCTTTCTTAAAGGTTGCCACTAAGGTGTCGCTCACTTTGTCGGGCGTATAGGTACGTTCGTCAATCACAATATGTTGGAGATGCACTTGGAAGGAGTATTCGGGATACACATCGGTATATTCGGTAATGGAGATATACTGCATTCCGTAGTCTTCGCACTGTTTTCCGCAGGAGGCCATTCCGTAGTAGTGTCCGTGGTAGCGCAAGCCGGTGAGGTCGGTTTGGCAGGTAGGAATCATGGGAAGTCGGATGGTTACCACGCGGTCAAGGTCGGTGAAGCCAAAGGTGGGGTCGGCGCCCCAGCCCGGAAGCATAAAGGGGTCTTGCTCTACCAGGTCTTTGGCGCAGATGGTGATACTGCGCAGTTGCGTATCGTCGGAGTTTTCACCGATAGCCGCTTTCATGGCGTCTCTTACTGCCTGCGGAATGGGGCGGAAGCCGCTGCCTTCCGGATACTCGAAAGTAGCCACTCCGTAGGCGGCTGTGGTATCGGTATATACCTGACCTTCGGGAACCTCAATCGTCACGCACGGGTCGTTCAATGCCCCCTGCGATACTTCTCCGTTGATGATGTAATCTACGATGTAGGGGTCGTTGTGGTGCAGGGCGCCCGCCTTGGCAGGATTGGCAAAGTTGGGAATATCAATCTCTATAGTGCCTGCAATCTTTGTTTTGGGGGCAGTTACATCCAAAATAGTATATTGGTAGGTGCCCCTCCGGCAAATATTCACCGAGTCTACCGGTTTGCCGGTATCGGGGGTAAAACCTTCATACATGGAATCGAATATGGTAAAGAGCGCAATGGTATCGTTGGTACACTCATTTTTTCCTTTGTAGGAGAAGTTTAAACGGTAGATTTTTGTAGAGAGGGGGCTCATATCGCCTACTTTCAACCAGCAATTATCCAATCCCTGCCCCCAGATGGTATCGTTGCCCAACACCAAATAGGCGTTTTCTACTCTTCCCTTTACGTAGAGCCATACATCTTTATCGGTTGCCGTGCCGTGCGTATTTTGCAGTTTTACGCTCGACATCGACAACTGCTGACTGTTCACATAGATAATTTTGGGGGCGGTCTCCAAGTATAAGCGGGGACCGTTGTAATTCAGGTATTGTGTTTCCGGCGTTTGATTATATACCGTTCCATACTGGTCTTCTAAAGTAAAAGTGGTAACTAAGGTGGGACCGGAAGCGCTTACGCTGGGAGTTGCCCTAAGCGGAAGCACAAAGGAGGCTGCCGCCCCGTCGTCGCCAATAGGAAATTTTCCGTTGGAGAGTTGCCCCGTGGCGGTATTGATGGTGATGCCGGGCTGGCTTCCGTTCCACGTATAATCGTACAGTTGCGACATATCAAATACAAAGATACTGTCGTGGGTAGCATAATTTTCGGTGGCAGTAGTGGGATACAACTTCACATTAGTTGCCCAAATACGGTCCATATATTTCATAGGGGCAAAATCCACATAAGAGTTCATGCGGTAGAAGCCGGCCGGCACCGTTATGGTTACTGTTTTCAGCTTATGAATATTGCGCACCTCTTTATCCCACAGTTCCCCGTCGTTTCCTAAGTGAAAGTAGGTGCCGGCATACACGCCGTAAGTGTTTCCGCTCGGATAATCAGGCGAATTGGGATAATTGGCTGAGGCAGGATCTTTTCCAATGGTATGGGTGCTGCACGGAGAGGGAAAATTAAAGGTCCAACTAGTATTACTAGCCGTTCGATATGCCGTGTTCAATCCTTTAAAGGAAACTTTGATGGGCCCTGCATAATAATACCCGTTGCACTCTGGATTTCCTCCCCGTGAGCCGTAGGTGTTCACATCGATAGAACCTCTAATGTCTGCACTGGTTACATACCCATTGGTTACCACAAAGGGGAGTTTAATCAATACGCTGTCTCCGCCGGCGGGAAGGTAATCGTTGGCTAAGCCGTCGTAGTTCACTATCAGCGAATCCTGATTGGTAACCGTAGGGATACTCAGCGGAAAAACCACTTTGGCGCCGTCGGTGTGTTTTATAAGGGTCATGGTAGCCTGGTTCCAAAAAGGAGTAGTATTTCCGGTGGTGCCCCATTTATATTGGTAGTTGGCTACAGTAGCGCCGCCGGTTCGGTAATGAAGAATCGCCTTCAGTTTATCCCAGGTATCGGTGCCTGTGCCGCCGATATACCCTTTAATATAGTAATACCCCGTATCCTTTTGCGCAAAATGCCATTGTTGCATTTCGTTGTCCAATGCACGCGTGCCGTCGTCGGGATAATGGTCGTTGTTGCTGTCTCTCCACCCGCGGGTTTGCCGGTGCACTCCAAAATCTTCTATCACTATGGCAGGGGTTTGGCAGGTTAAGATCAGTTTGCTCCATATCTTGGTGGTTTTCTTAAAGCGCGCGTAGCACCCCCCTTCGGGCGTACCGCTCACCCAGTCTGCCCATATTTGCATGGTATCTCCCACCATGGTGCAATCCGTGGTGCATGCCCCAGGCAACAGTTTGATGTTCAAAAGATTAAGTTTATTGGTATAATATCTTACCGAATAGGTGTTGGTAGCGGGGTTGTAGGTACCGCTTCCGGCAGCGGGCGCCTCCCCGCCAATATCGAATGCCGATTCAATGGTGCCTCCGCTCTGGTTTAAGCCGCACCAGGGGGGAAGTTTTACAAACACCTCCGTGTAGCGGGGTCCCGTGGGCTGCAATGCCGGATCCGTGGTAGAAGTGGTATTATCATTAGAGGTTCTGAAATTGTTGCTTACCGTTACCGGCTGGTTGGGAAATACGGGAATCTCCTGCTGCCCGGGCGCCGTAAAACTGGGCTTATAAATGGAGACCGTCGTTAAATTGCCTAAATTTGCATTTTGTCCGCAGATATTACCGGCATAACTATAATTAGAATAATCATATATTGCATAATGGTAGTTCAGATTATAATTATTAACTTCTGTTGCAGTGAAGTTTGAGCGGCTGCGGTAAGAATCTAAATTCCAGTTGGGGTTGGCATAGCAGGTTTGCACCACCTTTATGGTGGCGTTGGGGGGCAAAGGGTGATTGGGGTCAATGGGCAACCGCGTAATAAATCGTGATGATGTGCCCAAAAGAGGGGGGGCGTATTGCAACGGATCACTCCTTGTGCTACCTGCGGCATAAGTGGTATAAGTATAACAGTTGCCCGGAATACGGGTTAAAGGCACCACAATGCTGTCGCTCCCATCTACCTTGCTCGGTACGGTTACCCGGAAATAGACATGTGTGGTATCTACATATTGATGTGCTTGTAAGTCAAGATAATCGAACAAACTATGAAATTGGAGAGCAGCGGTAGGTGCGCTGTTGTTGTTTTTAAAAGTAACCACCAAATAGTGGGGGGTTACCCCATCGTAGCAGATATAGTTCCAGTTGTTTACCTTGGGGTCTGGGGTATCTATATTGGGGTTGGTGCGCAGTTCGTACGAAGTAGCAAAGGTGGGGGCAACTCCGGAGGAGGGCAACTGCAACACAATCTGGTTTCCTGTCCACGATTCGCATGCGCTGGCCAAGTTGTTTTGTATCTTGGTGCTTATAGTTTGCACGCACCCCAAATTGGGGGTGGCTTCAAAGGTAAGGATATGAGGGGTGTCGTCAATCTTTCTGCCCAACACGGTTTGGTCTAAGCGGATATAAGTAATTTGAGCGGTTTGTGTAGGAAGGGGGTTTGGCGTGCCGGTTACGCGAGAGTTGTGAAACACCCCCACCCCTGCATTGGTAGTAAGCAGGTTGAGCGGAGTTCCGTCAATCTTAAAATTATTTAAAAAGATAATACTGCCGTTGTAATTTAAGGTAATTAAGGTAGAGTTTACATACCCGTTTTGGGCGTCAAAATCCAAACTCACCAATTGGGTGTCGTTAATGTTGGCGTAATTGATAATCTCATATCCGGGAGTTTGAAAAATACGCATGGTGGGTTTTTGCACGCTTGCCTGAAAATACTTGTGTCCCCCCAGCACAAAGTCGCCGGCTCCGGAGAACACATCTATAATAAAATTGCCCGGGTCGAAGACATTCACATTGCAGGTGGCCCTGATATTGAGTTTCATCACCAAGGAGTCGCCCACGTGCAGTATGCTGCTGTTGCCGGTGTAATAGATCACTAATTTCCGGTTACCTGCGGCTTCGGAGCCGGTGAGTGTGGGGTTTCCGAAGGAGGCGAAGGGAGTTAATCCTGATGCACTTACCACAATAGATGCTTTGGTGGTTCCCGCAAAATCGATCCCAACGGGCAACTGCACTTCAATACGGGGGTTGGCAATATCCTTGGCATACAGGTGTGCATTAATGTACAAATAGCCGTCATCGCCCAGTGCATCTAAGACTGCCGGTTCCTGCCTCGGCGCATCCATATCCCACATCAGATTGGAGAGCACGGTTTGCGCCTTAGCAGCAGACAGAAAGCAGAAAGCAGAAAAGAAGAAGGCAGAAAGCAGAAAGAAATTCCTTCTCCTCCCTGAGGAGAAGGTGTCATCCAACGGCATGCCGTTGGATGACGGAAGAGGTGTTCCAAATAGGTTTTTTTTCATATTCACTTTATTTTGAATTATTATTGTTGTTAATGATTAGTGATTAATGATTAGTGGTTAATGATTAAATCCGCCGTAAGGCGACGGGGTAGTTTATATAGTCGCTCCTTCTCCAACCAAAAACATAAGAAAGTTCTCTGTTTTTTACCAACCAAAGCGCACCGAAATGAAGATTCACGTATCATACTTTCAAACTCTTAACTCTTAACTCTTAACTTTTAACTTTTAACTCTTAACTCTTAAACTTTCAAACTCTTAAACTCTTAAACTTTCAAACTCTTAAACTCTTAAACTATATATTTTGGTAGCATTTTATCAAAAAAAATAAACTGCCGCCCGCGATTGGGCAACCACAGACGGCAGAAGTGTGAATGATAAAAAAATGCCACGAATGGCCGAAATGGGTAATTGGGGATGTGAGATATTGGACATGGGATTTTAGATTATGAGATATTATGATTTGAGATATATGCTTTTTTTAATGAAAAGTGCATCATTTTGTAATGGGATGGCGAAAAAATATAAAGATTAATACCCTGCTCAAAAAGCAGTATAGGTAAATGTTCTGCAAAATCATAAAATTTTGTCTATTTTGCTATGCAAATGAACCGCATTAACATTTATAAATTATTGATAATAAAATATATAAAAATTAAAATTGATTTTTCTGTTTTTAGTTAAGAAGAAAACCTTCCTTTTTTCATTTTATCCCCCAAAACCTCCATTTTGTGGACACCCACCTCCATTTTGTGGATTCCGCTGAATTTTAGTAAATTATAATAACAGATAGGATATTTTTGCCCCAAAATTCATTCATTATAATTATTAATATTAAAAAACAATGTATTATGAAAAAAATTAAAACACTAAACAGGATAAAAGTATTGGAACACATTCTCCTTACAGTTCTGCTATTTTTAGTCATTCAGGGAAAGGGATTTGCTCAGTTTGCTGGCGGAACGGGTACGGAATCCGATCCATGGCAAATTACGACGCTCGCCCAGTTGAACGCTATACGCAACAATCAGGGCGGTTATTACAAATTGATGAACAACCTTGTCTTTACACCTTCCGATGATTTTAACGGCGTTAATGAGGGTAATTTCGACCCTATACCCTATTTCAGTTCATTTCGCTCGTTCGACGGAAACGGAAAAACAATTACCGGACTGGTGATTTCACAAACTGGAAACTATGTTGGTCTTTTCAGTTCTATGGGTGACAGTTGCAATATTCGCAATTTAGGATTGGTGAATTGCAATATCACCGGATCGTATTATGTGGGCGGTATTATTGGCAAATTCGGAGGGCACGGCAAAATTGCCAACTGTTTTGTATCGGGAACGATTACCGCTACCGCTACCGCTATTGCTAATAATCTGGGTGGTATTATCGGTGGCAACGATGGCAGCAGTGAAATTACGTCCTGTTTTGTATCGGGAACGGTAATAGCTACCGGCGGGAATTTAAAGTCTGTGGGCGGCATTGCAGGTGCTTTTAGCGGCAGCATCAATGTTTGCTGCAATGCGGCAACCGTCAGTTCTCCCTCTTCATCAGTGGGCGGCATTGTCGGCAATGCAAACGCTTGTCTCAATACGTGTTACAATATCGGTGCCATTTCGGGTTCTTCGTCAACAGGCGCCGTCATTGGCAGCGGCTCGAAGTCAATGGCAGTGAATTGTTTCTACTTGTCGGGAACTGCCGCTGCCGGCTGCGGTTATACCGATGCAAACTATTCGCTTTCAACGGTCTCGCTGTCGGCAGCGGAGATGAAAGCGGCTGCTTTTGTTACCTCCCTAAACAGTCCCTATTTTACCAACTTTTGGAAAGCGGGCGGCAGCGACAATAACGGGTATCCTGTTCCTGTATGGCTCAATGGCGGAACGGTTGACCACCGCGGCGAAACGGCTGATAATCCTATCTTGATTACCAATTTACAGGACTTGAACAAGATACGCAATTATATCCAATTCCCTCGCTTTTTTAAGTTGACAACCGATTTGAATCTTAGCAGTGCCGGAAATTTTGAACCCATCGGAAACGGCTCTTCCAACTACGGATACCCTGTTGCAGGCGAATTTGACGGCAACAACCATAAAATTACCGGATTGACCGTATCAAGAAGTTATTATGCAGGGCTTTTCGGTTGTATGAGCGGTAACATAAAAAATTTGACGGTCGAGAATACTACCGTTAGCGGCGGTTGGAGTATTGGCGGCATTGCAGGATCTTTAAATGGGAATATTGTCAATTGTTCCTTTTTAGGTACGGTTTCAGGAACCGGATACAACATAGGCGGCATGCTCGGAGAATTGTACGGAAGCATCATCAATTGTACATCTTCAGCCACAGTTACAACAACAACCGGGTTTAACGTTGGGGGACTTGTTGGAAGCATACAGTATGGCTACGTTACCCGAAAATGTACAAATAAAGGAGCAGTTACCGGAAGAAGCACTGTAGGTGGAATTGCCGGTACTATGATGTTCGGAATTGTAGATACTTGCGTCAATACAGGCGCCATCAACGGCGTTGACGGCGGATCGTCTATTTCCGGACTGTTCGGCTCCTTACTGTATGCTTCAATGACCGACTGCCACAATTCAGGAACGGTGAATGCGCCCGGCTGCAATGGCGTTTCCGGCTTGGGAGGAGGCAACTTAACTACAGCACTCAGATGTTTTAACGAAGGCAACATTACCGGAAACAATACCGTTTCAGGCATTGGTGCTGCATCTTCCGGCTGCTACAACACCGGCAACATTACCGGAAACAATTATGTGGGCGGTATTGACGGAACTTCTTTGAATACCGGCAGCGACTTTTACGGCACCACCATTGGGTGGAGTTCCGGATACGCTTCGGGGAGCTACCTCCAACCATCGCAAGTGGGCTGCTACAACATAGGCGAAGTTACAGGAAATCAGTTTGTTGGCGGTATCACACCCGGAAAATATATCTCCGGCGGCTGTTTTTATATTCAGGGAAAGGTACAGAGTCAGGACAAACGCATTATTGAAGTAGAAGAAGGGGCACAAGGCGTTACCGAAGCACAACTGAAATCGCAGATGGTAGTCAATGCCATGAATGTAGCCCTCTATAATAAAGCATTTGCCACCTTCAACAAATATTACTGGAGCGCTACAGCCACCGGTTATCCCGCCTTTAACGCACAACCGGGAAGCAGCCCTGTTCCCCTGTACAACGTCTCTTTGAGCGTTGCGCCGTTTGCAGCACCGATAGAAGTAGACGGAATCCGCTTCAATACAAAAGCAAACGGTAAACTCGCTCAAATTCAACTGGAGGCAGGCGACTACCCCTTAAAAATCGCCGATTATGCCGACAATACGATGCAAACCCTTCATGTTGCTTCTTCAGGAACAAACGGCATGACTCTCAATTCGGGGATTACCTCTATTTCAGACGGAAACGGCAGTGGAATCTACCAACTTGCTACACCCGAACATCTGCATCTGATGCGATATGCCAACGGAAGCGCCTTTGAATTGCTGAACGACATAGTGTTTACTTCCGACAAAGATTTTAGCCTGACTGCCGGTAATTTTTACCCTATTATTTTCTTTTCAGGTTCTCTCAACGGCAAGGGACATGCCATAAAAAACCTGTCTATTCAAGCCGATTCATTAGATAATGTAGGACTTTTTGCCGATATAAGCGCTTCCAAAACAACTCAAAACAGTCAGCGTATACGGAACTTAACCCTTGAGAATGTAAATATCAGAGGAAGAAATTATGTAGGCGCTATCGGTGGAAAAATTTTTGAAGGTACCAAAGTTTGGCCGGTGTGCACCGACAGTTGCCGCATTACAGGATCCGTGTCGGGCGTCGATAATGTGGGCGGACTCTATGGATACGGAAGCAGCACGATAAGTATGGTTACCAATGAAAGCAATGTTCAGGGAGCAAACTATACAGGCGGTATTGTAGGAAGATATTCTTCCGTTCGCACTATTTCAGACGCTATCAATAGAGGAACTGTTACAGGTGTGGAAAATGTAGGCGGCATCGCAGGAAATAACGCCGGTATAATTCAAAATTCTTACAACTACGGAGCCGTTTCGGGCATTACAGTTGTAGGCGGTGTAGCCGGTTACTTAGAAGGAACCGTTACAAACTGCCTGAACAAAGGTGCCATTACAGCATCACAAAGTGGCGCCGTTATCGGCGGAATAGCCGGAAAAAACAGTAAGGCCGTTATTGGAAGCTGTAATTTGGGTGCCATTACCGTGAGCGGCGGATTGGTGAAAGCAGGTGGCATTGCCGGAACCAGCTACTCACAAATTAAAGCCTGTTACAACGCCGGAAAGATTACCGTGTCAGGTTCGGGCTATGTCGGTGGCTTAGTAGGCTACTCCGGCAATGGCAATGGCTTTATGGGCAGTACCGGAAAGGATTCGTGCAGCTATAATGCCGGCAGCATCGAGGCTGACAATGCTAATGCCGGCACTTTGTTCGGGTACATCGACAATAGGCTAAGCGAAACAACACTCGCCGCCCTGTTTTCGAAACTCTATTACTTGCAGGACACTACCCAAAATATTAACGTGGATATTCCGGCAATCGGATTATGGGAACAACCCACCGGTCTTTTTCCCGAAATGCCCGTAGCATTAACGGTAGAACAACTGCGGCAATCCAACATCATTGATTCGCTCAACTGTATGTCTACACCATTGTGGAAAGCCGATTTACCACACAATATCAACAACGGTTTCCCTATTCTGATATGGCAAACGGAAGGAATTGTTAACACAATACCCCAAACAAAACCCAACTCTTCTGTAAATGTATCTATAATTACTACCACCGACGCAATCTATATCACTGCCGAAGAGTTCCGTAATGCAACCGTTTACGATATCACAGGGCGAAAAATAGAAGGAACCAACCGGCAAATTATCAATATTTCACAACTTCCGCATGGCCTGTATCTCTTACAAATTTCAACAACCAAAGGAGTAACCACAAAGAAGTTTATAAAACAATGATTTGCCATTTTTTTTGTATTTTCGCGACCGTTACTCATTGGCAAGTATTGTGAAATTCAATAATATAAAATTCTTATAAATTATGAAAAATTACACTTTATTAATCATTGTAATCATGACCACATTACTATTTTCATGTAGTCATAAAACCGAGAAAATGCAATATCCCGAAACCAAAACCGTGGAGCAGGTAGATGAATATTTTGGCGTACAGGTAAAAGACCCCTACAGATGGCTGGAAGACGATACGTCGGCAGAAACTGCGGAGTGGGTGAAAGCGCAAAATCAACTTACTTTTTCGTTTTTAGACAAAATTCCTTTCAGAGCGAAAATGAAAGAACGTTTAACAGAACAATGGGACTACCCAAAGTTCTCAGCGCCTTTTAAAATCAACGGCAGATGGATGATGTACAAAAATTCCGGACTCCAGAATCAAAGTGTGCTTTATCTTTTAAAAGATATGGAGGATAAAGAAGGTGAAATTCTCATTGACCCAAATACCTTTTCCGAAGACGGCACGGTTTCTTTGTCGGGAATGAACATTACAAAAGATGGCAAAACACTAATTTACAGCATCTCAAGAGGCGGGAGCGATTGGCAGGAGTTCCTGTTTATGAATATCGATTCTCGTGAAATGTTGCCCGACCATCTGAAATGGATTAAATTTTCAGGAATTACCACTTATCAAGACGGCGTTTTCTACAGCCGCTACCCCGAACCCAAAAAGGGCGAGGCTCTTAAAGGCGCTAATGAAAACTGCATGATTTATTTTCATAAATTAGGTACCCCGCAAGAAAAAGATATCTTGGTCTATTCCGACCCCAAGCATCCTAAACGCTCTTTCAGCATCAGCACCACCGACGATGAGCAATATCTGTTCCTTTACAGTTCGGAGTCAACCTCAGGAAATGCGCTTGCATTTAAAAAGAGTCAGGATAAAGCATTTAAGCCCATTATCACCGATTTTGACAAGGATTATTATGTTTTGGATGTGATAAAAGATGAAATATATATAGGAACCAATGATGGGGCACCAAATAACAGACTCATTGCCGCTCCGGTAAACAATCCCGCCGATAAAAATCTATGGAGAGACATCATTCCTGAAAGAGATTATGTGTTGGACGGCACCAATTATGTGGGCGGAAAACTAATTGCCAACTATACGAAAGATGCGCACAGCTACATTGAAATTTTTGATATCGAGGGTAAAAACTCTTACCCCCTGGATCTGCCGGTAGGTTTCATCGGTGGATTTGGAGGCAAACCGGAAGATACAGTTACTTTTTATAGTTATACTTCTTTCAACACCCCTTCCATCATTTATAAATATGATATTAAAAACAATGTTTCCACAGAATATTCAAGGTCGCTAATAAAATTTGATTCGGATAAGTATATTACCGAACAAGTGTTTTTTGCATCCAAAGATGGTACGAAAATACCGATGTTTTTAACTTATAAAAAAGGGATTAAATTCAACGGCAAAAATCCTACTTTACTGTATGGGTATGGCGGATTTAACTACTCAATTAAACCCGGGTTTTCCATCTCCAGAGTTCCCTTATTGGAAAACGGAGTAATCCTGGCCGTAGTAAACTTGCGTGGCGGCGGCGAGTATGGCGAAACATGGCATAAAGCCGGCACGTTAATGCAAAAACAAAATGTTTTCGATGATTGTATTGCCGCCGCCGAATATCTCATCGCCAACAAATATACCTCGTCAAAATATTTAGCGCTGCAAGGCGGTTCAAACGGCGGATTGCTGGTGGGCGCAGTCATCAACCAACGTCCGGATCTTTTTGCAGTAGGATTGCCGGCCGTAGGTGTTATGGATATGTTACGTTATCAGAATTTTACAATTGGAAGACATTGGGCTTCCGACTATGGCACCAGCGAGGACAGCAAAGAGATGTTTGAATATCTGTATGCCTATTCTCCCTTGCACAACATCAAAGAGGGGGTGGAATATCCTGCCATGCTTGTAACTACCGGCGACCACGACGACCGCGTAGTGCCGGCGCACTCTTTTAAATATATTGCTACTTTGCAGCAAAAACAGGCAGGCGATAAACCGGTAATGATAAGAATTGAAACCCAGGCAGGACACGGCGCCGGAAAACCCACCTCGAAAATTATTGATGAAATTATCGACGAATGGGCGTTTATGTTCTACAATATGGGAATTACACCGAAGAATTTGCGTTAATTTCAATCCAGAAAAAATGAATAAAAAATTTCTCGCAATCTTATTAACCTGTACAACACTTTTCGTTTTCGGGCAAAAAAATCAAGCGGATGAGAATCCGGCATCAATAAACAAAATAAAAACAACCGTAAGCAGAGAAACAAATTATCTGTTTCACATGCTTTCTGTTGCCAAATGCGGCTACGATAACGAATATGGAAATCAATACGCATCTTATCATTCGGCAGAGGACCTAAAAATTTTGAAAAAATATGAAAGGCTTATCACCGTTAAAGGCGGGGAATATACCGGAGAATTATACGGGTTATTGGTTTTGCCCGCAAGTCTTGAAATCAATGCCGTACTCTATTACGAATTGTTGGAGCATCTGTTTAAAACAGGTGATTTTGAAGAAAATATAAAAAAATATAAAGAAATTTATAAACATTTTTTATATGAAAAAGAGGAAGACCTGTTACCTTCTGTCCGGGAGTTATACCAAGCATTTCTGCAATATCGGGAAGCCATTGTCATAATTTGTGATGTAATGAAGCGCAACCATGCTATTTATAATGATAGAATATGGGAAAAATCCAAAGAAGAACTCATCCCTTACGCTAAAGCAGTAGAAGATATCTTTGTGAAGCAAAATATATCATATACCCTTGAAAAACTGACCCATACATCATTAAAAAATAATTTTACCGCTACTTTCGTAAATTCCATCAGTGGAGGAGCAGAAGCCATTGATTTATCAGAAACATTGGATCTGTTTGGAATAGGCAGAGATCATGAGGATGCCGTAAAATTTATTGCACACGAATTTGTTATCTATCTTTTAATACAAGCATTTGAAAACAGAGAAACCTTCGTGAAATATTGGACATATACAGAAGGACTTGCTGAATTTTACCTTACCCTGATTGGATTAGAAAGCGGTTATTTTTCGGAAGTGCAGAATGTTATAGATTATTATAAAAAAGTATATAGTGAAAACAACCACTTGTCGCCCATAGAACTATTTTTGAAAACCAAAGAAGAGTTTGGAGAAAAATAATCCCCTTCAAAATTTGAAGGGGTGTCGCCGTAAGGCGACGGGGTAGTTTATAAACGAATGGAGTGCCCGTGATTGTTGAACAAATGCGCTTTTTTCTTTAAAAATGAAAATCAATTAGCGCAAAACGAAAATAATATTATTTCTGCCACGTTAAGATGTTAAAAAAAGCAAAAAAACAATGAGCCACCCTAAATATTTTTTCATTCAAGGTTTCTATTTTACATTTGGATTGGCTGATAATCCAATTGTTCAAATAATGAAAAATAGAAAACAAAGAACAGATATGGATAGTATTAAAAGCGATTGGGCTAAAATAGGAAACGATATAAAAAAGGTGTATGAAAGAGAAACGGCAACTATCGGCTAATCTTATTGCAGAACAACACTATTCCGGTCCAATCCCGCCTTGCGAAAGTATGAATACATTGTTAAAAAATCCGCTGTTGTGCAATCCTGTTGAAGGCGTTTGTGCAATACCTGATAGCACAACAAAAGAAGAGATTGTTGTTCAAAATATTGAAAAACCCGTTAAGGTTATTTATTTCACCGACCCCATCTGTTCCTCGTGCTGGGGAATTGAGCCGCAAATACGGAAACTGAAATTGGAATACGGCAACAGCATCGAAATTGAATATCGCATGGGCGGTTTATTGCCCGATTGGAGTTACAATGATGGAACTATCAGTAAACCGTCTGATGTAGCGCAGCATTGGGATGAAGCAAGCGCTTATTACGATATGCCCATCGATGGCGACATTTGGTTGGAAGACCCCTTACATTCCTCTTATCCGCCATCCATTGCTTTTAAAGCCGCACAAATGCAGGACGAAGAAAAAGCCGGTTTGTTCCTGAGAGAAATTCGTGAAATGGTTTTCCTTCAAAAAAAGAATATTACCCAATGGAAACACATAGAAACAGCGGCTATAAAAGCAAGACTCAATGCAGAGCAACTTAAAACTGATTTTTCTGGCAAGGCGGAAACGCTTTTTCAGGAAGATTTGTCGCTGGCGAGGTCGTATGGAGTAAGAGGATTTCCCACGTTGTTCTTTTTCGACCATTCGGATAACCATGAAATGCTATATGGCTCGAGGCCTTATGCCTTTTTTGAAATGGCTGTTTTGAAACTGTATCCTGTAGCCGTGAAGAATGAGTATCGAAAAGATTGGGAGGCGCTTTTTGCAATCTATCCTTCACTGACCGCAAAAGAATATTCCGAACTTTCGGGAACCTCGCGCAAAGAGAGTGAAGCAATATTAAATGAGTTGACAGCAAAAGAGATATTGGAAAAGTTTACCACTAAAAATGGGGCGATCTGGAGCATAAAAAAAGTTGCTTAATCACAATTTTTTTATCACTATCTTTCCCATAAAGCTCCCGTTCTTTCGCGCCTGTAAAATTTTTGTATCATTCACAATAACAGGCTCTTCTAAAAGATAATGGTTGTGCCCGCCAATGATAAAATCGATTCCTGGCACCTGTTCTGCAATATTTTTATCTGTAATGTCACCTTCAATTTCTGCTTCAATGCCTAAATGAGAGAGGCAAATAATGAGGTCGCATTGCTCTTTGTTTTTGAGAATATCTACTATTTTTTGTGCGGTTACCACAGGGTCAAAGAAAGTAACTTCCTGATAGTAAGCAGGCATAATGAGACGTTTCATATTGCACAGCAATCCAAAGAACCCAATTTTTTTATCTCCCATACTCATAACCGTATAAGGTTTTACCAATTTGGCAAGTTGTTTGTTTTTAAATTGATAATTGGCGCAAACGATTTTAAATTCGGCGAGTTTCAACCTTTTTGCTAAGGCTTTCGAACCATTGTCAAATTCATGATTTCCTAATTCAACCACATCGTATCCCATGCTATTCATCAATTCTACTTCGGGAAATCCTTTAAAAAGGTTGTAATAGGGGGTTCCTTGCGAAAAGTCGCCGGCATCCACCACAATCGTATTGGGGTATTGGCTCCGGGTTTCCTGAATGAACGTGTTGCGCCGCACCACCCCGCCCACATCGCCGAAATCAGGGTCGTTGTAGGGCTCTAACCGGCTGTGTGTGTCATTGGTATGCAGAATAACAACAGGAGAGGATTGGGCGGACAGACAACAAGGCAGCAAGCAGCAAGCAGCAAGCAAAAAGACCGTAAGAAAACAACTCTTAACTCTTAACTCATAACTCATAACTCTTAACTCTTAAACTCTTAAACTTTTAAACTCTTAAACTTTTAAACTTTTAAACTCTTAAATATTCCTCTTCAACAAATCAAACACCGTCTTTACCGGATTAAAGGTACTGAGCGGCACCTCCACAAAAACGGTAATCCAGTTTGCCATGGCGCCGTTCCACAGTCCGGGAAGTTCCATCGCCTTTAAAGTTCTTCCTTCGTAAGATTTTTCGGAAATAAAGCCCGTGTAAGGATCAACATAGTTGTTTAGATCAAAAAAATCTCCGTTTACATCTTTAAAGCAGCAAAACATATCCACCGGATTAAAGTGCGTGGCAGATTTCATAAACCCGCTTTGTTCCGCATTGTTCATATCAATTTGCGAAGATTCAACAATTTGCAGAGAGGTTTCTCCGTTGCGGTTGGTTATCCAAAAGGGGCCTCCGCCCGGTTCTCCCTCGTTTTTTACCATTCCGCAAATTCGCATAGGACGATGCAGTTTTTTCAAAATTTCTTCCTTAGTGGGATTTTCATTTTCAAACTGAATCATTAACTCATTCTTTGCAAAATCAATAATCTCTTTTAATTCTCCGTCAGTTGAAACTGAGGGAAATTCTCCTTTTCTGCTACTAAGGGTGCCTCTGGAAATAAGGGTTTTTATGTATTCAAAATTTTTCTCTTGTAAATGAAGCAAATAGCCCGCCAATGCTTTTTTATATAAAATGGTGGGCTCTAATTTATCTTCTGTGGTAACATTATCAATATTTTTCACGAACACCAAATCTGCGTGAATGTTGTTTAGATTGGCGATTAGTGCGCCATGCCCGCCCGGACGAAACAACAAATTTCCGCTTTTATCCCGAAACGGCGTGTTGTCTAATTCTGCCGCCAAAGTATCGGTAGCCGGCGACTGAACCGAATAGGTAATCTGATAAGTTACCCCAAATCTTTTCTCATATTTTTCTTTAACATTGACAACCAATTCGTTGAATTTGTCCAAATGTTCCTGAGAAACGGTAAAATGCAATCTGCAAACGCCATCTCCGCTTTGGGCATACTTTGCCGATTCTACCAAATGTTCCTCTAAGGCCGTGCGGGTTTCATTAGCATATTTATGAAATTTTAACAATCCTTTGGGGAGGTTTCCATAATTTAACCCTTTTTCTTCCAATAAATATTCGATAAAAATTTTGGAAGTAATATTTTTTATAGCATCCTCAAATGAAGATTCATTTTGTTCAATTACCTCTTTAAGGTCGTTAAAAAAAGCAAAATCTTTAATTTTATCTAAATAGAGTTTCGATTTAGGAGTTAATTCATTGATTTTAAGCGCTTCATATAAATCTTTAAACATTCTTGAGGCGGCGCCGGATGCCGGTACAAATTTCACTGTCTCTTTTTCTTGTGCTAACCATTCATAAACCTGAATCCAATGTTCCACATCTTTTTCTGAAAATTTTACAATGCCGTCTCCAATAGAAACATTACGGTTGATATGGGCAAAATCGAAGCCCGTTCTAAAAAAATTGAACTGTTTTTCTACCTGTATGGGATCACTCCCGCGTTGCGCCATAAAAGTCAAATCTTGAGGGGTAAATTGGGGCATAGTATATAAATTGAAACAGCGCAAAAGTAGAATTTTTCAATTACGTATTAAGAGATGAAATTGTTGAAATTTTATCCACTAACCACTAACCACTAATCACTATTTACAGCCACCGTTTCTTTTTGAAAAACAGCGTAATAAAGATGGATAAAATTAAGGAAGCCACAATTACAACATAAAATTTCGGATTATGAATCGTGGTGCCTTCTTCCAAATTCATGCCGTAGAAACTTGCAATCAAGGTGGGTAACATAAGAATGATGGAAAATGAGGTCAGGCGTTTCATGATGACGTTCACATTGTTGGAGATTACTGCAGCGAAGGCATCCATCATACCTGCCAAAATTTCGCTGTACACATTTGCTGTGGTGCGCGCCTGTTGCATCTCAATTTCAACATCTTCCAGCAGGTCGGCATCATATTTCATGTGGCGCTGTTTTAATATACTTTGAAATTTCTGCAACAAAATCTCATTGGCGCGGATAGAAGTAACGAAGTAAGTCAGTGTTCTTTCTAAGCGCATCAATTCCAACAACTCTTCATTTCTAATGGAAGACTGTAACTGCTGTTCCGCATCTTGAATTTCAAAATTAATCATTTTCAAATATTTCATATACCACACGGCGGCTGAAAGTTGAAGATGCAAAATAATATCGGAGGCGTTTTTCTCTTCAAAGTTTTTCCGGCGGGTATATTTCACAAAATCTTCCATCATTTCCACTTCGCTGTGGCAAACAGTAATAAATTTCTCCCCGGAAGTTAAAATACCCAACGGAACCGTAGAGTAAAGATTCTCCTGTACCGGCGATTTAAAGGGCACACGAATAATAATCATACGCCAGCCATCTTCGTATTCTACACGCGGACGCTCTTCATTATCTTCAATGTCTTTTAAAAACGGTTCGGGAACGCTAAACTCTTCCGTTAAAAATGTTTGTTCTTCAGGTGTAGGGCACATTACGCATACCCACACTTTGGCAGAGTATTTCTCTGCATCATAAAATCCTTTATTACATTCTAAATATTTAATCATCGCTTCTTTTTTTTTAATGGTTTAACATTCGTCGAAGCGATAGCCTAAAAACGCATCAATATCGCAGCGACCGGTTTCTTTTTTCTTTGCAACAAAACCACCCTACGTCCATGATATGTTTGTTTTTAAGTGAATAATATAGATTGTTTTTTTGTGCCGCAAATATAGAAAAAGATATGTTCTTTTTAAAATTATAAAATAAAAAAAACTTAATTTAAAAATTTTTGAAAAATAGGGATTACAAAAAAACATGTTTCTTTGCACAAATGATAAAGTTATGGAGCAGAAAAAAAAATCAAGGAATTTTAATGCAGCAGACAACAAGCGGCCATCGGCACGGGTGAAACCTGATACGGCAAGTAGAAGGCGTGAAGGAACTCCGAATAAGCAGAAAACAACACGTACATTTGATCGTTCAGTTCGTCCCGATGTCCGGCCATCGCGTATCATTGACAGAACCCAGCCCCCTGCTCGTCGTAAACGGCGCGATGTTACCGCAGAATCGGAAATATTGTCGGAGATTGTTGAACTCAGGCGCAGAGAAGGTCGTTCATCTCCGAGAAAACAAAAGATTTTAACTTTAGAACATGAAGAAAAATATGGCCCGATACGGCTGAATAAATATATATCAAATTCAGGAATTTGTTCAAGAAGAGATGCCGATATGCTCATTCAAACCGGCGCAATTCAAGTAAATGGGAAAATAATTACCGAACTGGGAACGAAAGTCATGCCTACCGATGAAGTAAGATATGGGGATCGTATTTTACAACGTGAAAAACCGGTTTATCTGTTGTTAAATAAACCGAAAGATTATATTACTACGATGGATGATGAGCGTAATAGAAAGCATGTAATGCAGTTAGTAAAAGACGCCTGCAAAGAACGGATCTATCCCGTGGGGCGGTTGGATAAAAATACAACAGGATTATTGTTGTTTACAAATGATGGCGAAATGACTAAAAAACTAACTCACCCCAAACATGGTATTCGCAAGGTTTATTACGTGGAGTTGAGTAAAAATCTTTCTACCCCTGATTTTGAAAAAATAGCAGCAGGAATTGAGCTCTCTGATGGTGAAATAAAAGTAGATGAAATTGCGTATGCGGGAGCAACCAAAAGAGAACTTGGAATTACCCTCCATTCGGGAAGAAATAGAATTGTTCGCCGTATTTTTGAACAATTGGGATATGAAGTGGTAAAATTAGATAGAGTGGTCTTTGCCGGATTAACCAAAAAAGATTTACCCAGAGGGAAATATAGATTTTTAACAGAGGCAGAAATTAATATTTTAAAGATGACTATAACTTAAAACTACATGAATGCTAAGAATTTTGCTTTGATAGGAGCAGCCGGATATATTGCCCCACGGCATTTTAAGGCGATTAAAGAAACAGGGAATCAGCTGGTGGCTATTTTAGATAAATCAGACAGTGTGGGAATTATTGACAGTTATTTTCCTGAAGCTGCCTTTTTTACCGAAGCAGAACGTTTTGACCGGCACTTGTACCGTTGTTTTAAGGAAAATACCCGGGCGAAGATTGATTATATGTCTGTCTGTTCGCCCAACTACCTGCACGATGCGCATATTCGTATGGCACTACGTAACGGAGCAGATGCCATCTGTGAAAAGCCGTTAGTCTTAAATCCTTGGAATTTAGAAGGGTTAGAACAAATTGAACGTGACACCGGTAATCATATTTACCACATTTTGCAACTCAGATTGCATCCTGCCGTAGTTGAACTAAAAAATCAGATTGATAATGATGCTTCAAATAAAATTTATGATATTGACCTTACGTATATTACAGCTCGTGGTACGTGGTATTTATATTCATGGAAAGCAGATATAGAAAAATCGGGGGGAATCACCACCAATATCGGCTCTCATTTTTTTGATATGCTAACCTACATCTTCGGAGAAGTACAGGATATTCGGATTCATTATGCAGTTCCCAATACCGTAGCAGGTTTGTTACATCTCAAAAAAGCCTCTGTCAGATGGTTTTTAAGTATTGACAAAAAATACCTTCCCAAAGAGATAGTAGAAGCAGGAAAAAGCACTTATAGATCTTTAATTATTGATAATAAAGAATTTGAATTTTCCGAAGGGTTTACCGATTTACATACTTTATCTTACCAAAATATTCTTTCAGGGAACGGACATCGCATTTGCGATGCCTACCAATATGTATCTCTCTGTCATGATATTCGCTCAAAAAAGCCGGTAGGAGTAAAGGGAGATTATCACCCGTTTTTAGATAAAAGGGTTATAAGTTAAAAAAATAAATATAAGATTTACTCAAACCTTATTGCATCTACGGGAGTAATCCGCTTTGAGATATAAAAGGCAGGGAGCAGCAGCGCAAGCAAACAAGTTAAAAAAATAAGCAGATTTACCCACAAAAAAGTTATAGGATTCATTGCTATAGGAATATAAGAAACATAATAGGTATCAGGATTCAAAGGTATAATGTGAAATTTCATTTGTAGTATGCCTATTATGGCAGCGGAAATATTTCCCCAAAATAAGCCACGAAAGATCAATTGAGAAGCAAGAATTAGACACAGTTTTATCACTCGTTTATGATTTAATCCCATCGTTTTTAAAATCCCAATATTTTTTGTTTGTTCCAAAACGATAATAAGAAATGTGGAAATCATGGTGATTACACAAACCATAACAATAATGACAAGTAAAACGACAGCATTCGTATCAGACAACGCTAACCATTCAAAAATATTAGGATACAGTTGTTTAATAGTTTCTGCTTTGAGCATGTACGGAATTTCGCCGTGCAGTTGTTGTCCAAAAGATTCCAACTTATCGTAATCATCAATCAATATTTCAATACCACTTATTTGGGATGAACCCCAATCATTTAATTTTTGAACGTGCCTTAAGTCCGTCAAAATAAAACGTTCATCAATTTCAGGAAGTTGAGTTTCGTAAACCCCTTCAATACTAAAACTACGTTGTCGGGGAGGATTTTGAACAAAATAAACGCCCACTTTATCCCCTACCTGTAATTGGAGTTTTGAAGCCAATGTTTTAGATATAAGTATTTGATTACTTATAGAATCGAAATTGTAAATTAACGGTTTTCCTTCAATAATGTATGATTTAAACAATTGCCACGAAAAAGTTGAGTCAATTCCTTTGAGTACAATTCCTTCTACTTGATTTTGAGCTTTTATGATACCTATTTTGGTGGCATAAAATTGCATATTCTTAATGTGAGGATTTTTTAACAACTCATTTACAAAAGGTTGATTCCTATCAAAAGGCAATAAATCAAAAGAATAGTTTTGCTCTACGCTTGAAATTCTAATGTGAGCACCAAGGCCGACCATTTTATTGCGTATCTCTTTCTTATAACCTGAAGTAATAAAAAGTGCTAGAAATATAAGCGTTATTCCTAATGCGACTCCTGTAATAGTGATTTTTACTATAGGTTTTGAATAGTTGCTTTGCTCTGATTTTAAAAATGCTTTAGAAAGAACAAATAGATTCATTTTTTGCTGCAAAAATAGCACAATTATTAAATTTAAACTACTATAAACCAAAAAAATGGTTACAAAACCCAATCCATAAATGATTTAAAGCGGCGCTTGGCCACTGTAAACTCTATTTCTCCAAGTTTTACCGTTCTCTTATTCTTTTTTGTATCTATTTCTGTAATATAGTTTCCATTTACTATGGTATTATCGCGAATACGAAAAAATCCCATCTCATACAATTCTTCTTCATATTTGCGGAGGGTTTTTATTTCGTGAATTTTTATTTCTGAATGTAAAAACAGAGTTGCTAAACATCCTTCACATTTTATGTATATAATTTGTTCCAAATGAATCACTCTCTTTTTATATCCTTTGGTAGTAATCTTTTTTCCTATTTGGCGACTGTAATCTATGGGCATAAATTTGGGTTTTTGTTTTACATAGTTGTTTATCAATCATAAAAAAAGCGTGATACTTAACATATCCGCTCTCTTAGGTGTTTGACGAAACCCGACTACACAAATAAATTAAGTTCACGCCAATGCATGAGCACTTAACTTATTCTTTGTAGTCTTTACATTGTCAAACTTTAAGAGAGAAAGATACAAGTTAATGTTTTTGTTATCTAACTGTTTTTTATACCATTCAAACTAATTTTGGTAAATAATGGAGCAAAAATAGGGAAATAATGAAACGGGTTGTTGAAAACGGGAATGAGATTTCTCGCCACGCTCGAAATGACAGGAGGGGTGCGCACAAACACAAAGAAAAAGAGGCTGCCTTAACTTTTAAGACAGCCTCTATGTATATTATATCTGCTGTGGCACACCCCGTTTCTACCGCTGTACCATTATCTTTTGCGTAAGCACCGTGCCGTCTTTGAGAATTACCCTAACAAGATGTTGCCCCGAAGCAGAAGAGGGCAGGTGAATGGTATTGGAAGCAAGGTTTTGCGTATCGTAAACAGTAGCCCCCAGCGAGTTCACCACTTTGAGGATGGCAACCTCCGACAGAGGGAAGTTGGTTTCTAATTGAAAAACGCCCGGGTTGGGATTGGGAGAAAGATAAAATTCCGGCTTCTTATTTATGCGGTTCTCTCTTTCTACCAGATATTCTGAAGTTTCATCATTTATCGTTAATATGTCTTGAGGAGATGAGAGTGAAGAGATGTTCATGTCAATGGATATAACCTGATCTGAAAAAACAGTTCTACA
>Ga0209628_10000041_pt1 | contig 59717 bp, 51 predicted proteins | sample TergutCu122P4_FD_187285 | JGI IMG/M metagenome (GOLD analysis project Ga0209628, IMG submission 187285) | Cubitermes ugandensis P4 segment gut microbial communities from Kakamega Forest, Kenya - Cu122 P4 (SPAdes) (version 2) | ecosystem: Host-associated > Arthropoda: Insects > Digestive system... | reverse complement strand
TCTCAATTTCCGGATTTGATTTATACCTGAATCCGTGATCTCAAGAGGGAGAAGACTCCCCCACAGGGTGAAGTGCTTTCACTCTGGGAGTCACGGATTCAGGTTATAGTTTTTTGGTGCATTAATTCCAGGTATATAACAACTCTTGGCTAGATAACCGTACGCAGATATATTGTTGTCAGCCATCATTCCAGATGCAATCAGATAGATGCCAAACAAGGCGGATGGGGCAAGGATTGCTGTTAATAAAATTTTATTTAACTTCCGAAATGCAAATGCAATGGCTATGAATACAGGCGCGCAGATAAAGGAGCCAAATAAAAGATCCTTGGCATATCTGCCGCAAGGATCTCCAAGAACTTGCCCTAGATGGGATGGAATACAAAGTTTAATGCCAATAATTAAACATAGCATTAAAGCGAAAATAACAGCAACTATTAATGCCGCAATCATTCGAGGATTAAATTTCTGTTTTTCTGTGCTCATTATGGCCTCCTAATACTATAAGGCTCTATTAAAGAGCCATCTCCAATTTCTAATTTTGGAATAACTTTTATAATAGTAGGGCCGTAGGCTGGGATGGAGCGAAGCGTAATCCCAGCATTCGACGTTCCGAAACATTTGAAAGCTGGGATTCCATTGCATTCCATCCCAGCCTACCATGCTCATCCGCCCTATGCTCGACGCCCGAAACGCGGTTAACCAATCATCCGCCACCAAATCACCCCCGTAACCCAAACAAGCGAAACGCCGTCCAAGGATTGTGTCACGCGATGCGGAGTGTTGCAAATACAGCCACTCAATGGTTACGATCGTGGCGGAGTTGGGGTTGCCTCGGGTGGCGCTTCGCTTGTCCGGGTTCGCTTGTCAAAACCCCGCGTGCGCCCCGACCTGCTCCAACATCCCATCCACCAGCAGCTTCCGACTCCTGCCACGCCCAATTGCTCGGGACGCTCTGGCCTTCATGCGATTGCCCTGCGAAGCATCCGCCCAAAGTCAGGCGGCAAACGTTGTAGAATTTTTCGTTTCAGTTCAACGCTCGATCATCGCCACAACAGGGAGGAGAACCCCATGACCACCATTCGTGAAGAAGACTTCATCCAGTCCATCGCCGACGCTTTCCAGTTCATCAGTTGCTATCATCCCCTAGACTTCGTTCAGGCGCTCGGCGAAGCCTGGGCGCGCGAAGAAAGCCCCGCCGCGAAAGACGCCATCGCCCAGATCCTCACCAACTCCCGCATGAGCGCGGAAGGCCGACGCCCGATCTGCCAGGACACCGGGATTGCCGTCGTTTTCCTCAAAGTGGGCATGAACGTTCAATGGCAAGCGCAGCGTAGCGTACAGGAGATGATCGATGAGGGCGTGCGCCGCGCCTACGACGATCCGGACAACAAACTGCGCGCCTCCGTGCTGCTCGACCCGGCGGGCAAACGCCAGAACAGCCGCGATAACACCCCGGCAGTCGTCCATTATGAAATCGTTCCCGGCGACCATGTGGAAGTAATCTGCGCAGCCAAGGGCGGCGGCTCCGAGAACAAGACCAAGGTCGCCATGCTGAACCCGTCCGACGACATCGTCGACTGGGTCTTGAAGACCGTCCCCGCGATGGGCGCGGGCTGGTGTCCGCCGGGCATTCTCGGCATCGGCATCGGCGGCACGCCGGAAAAGGCCGTGCTCCTCGCCAAGGAATCCCTGATGGCCCCGGTCGACATTCATCTTTTGCGCGATAAAGCCACCAGTGGCGCAACGCTCACCCGCGCCGAAGAACTCCGGCTCGAACTCATGGAAAAAGTGAACGCCCTGGGCATCGGCGCGCAGGGGTTAGGCGGCCTCACTGCCGTGGTCGACGTGAAAGTGCTCGACTACCCCACGCACGCTGCATCCCTGCCCATAGCAATGATTCCCAACTGCGCCGCCACCCGCCACGTCCACTTCCACCTCGACGGAACCGGCCCGGCCGTCCTCACTCCGCCCAAACTGGAAGACTGGCCGAAAGTCACCTGGAGGCCCGACACCCAATCCGCCACCCGCGTCAATCTCGACACCCTGACGAAAGAAGAAGTCGCCGCCTGGAAACCCGGCCAATCGCTCCTTTTGAACGGCAAGATGCTCACCGGGCGCGACGCCGCGCACAAACGCATTCAGGACATGCTCGATAAGGGCGAAAAACTGCCCGTCGACTTCACCAACCGCGTCATCTACTACGTCGGCCCGGTCGACCCGGTGCGCGATGAAGTCGTCGGCCCCGCAGGCCCCACCACTGCGACAAGGATGGACAAATTCACCCGCATGATGCTGGAAAAAACCGGCCTCATCTCCATGATCGGCAAATCCGAGCGCGGCCCCATTGCCATCGAAGCCATTCGCGACAATAAATCCGCCTACCTGATGGCCGTGGGCGGCGCGGCCTACCTCGTCTCCAAGGCCATCAAGGCCGCAAAGGTCGTCGCCTTCGCCGACCTCGGCATGGAAGCCATCTACGAATTCACCGTTGAAGACATGCCCGTGACGGTGGCGGTCGACTCCACCGGCATCAGCGTGCACGAGACCGGGCCGAAGGAATGGCAGGCGAAGATCAGTAAGAGGTAAATACCAGGTTGAGCGTCAGTGGCGGTGTCGGCCGCCACGCGCTCCATCGCCCCGCCAGGAACCTCCCCGGGGCGCTCCCGGCGACGCTTCCGACCGGCCACGCGCTCCATCGCCCCGCCAGGACCCCTTTTGGGAATCTCCCCAACTCGAAAATGCTTCCGACCGGCCCGACGACCGGTATGACGACGGACGCCCGGAATACGGTGAATAATCACCACGCGACGGCGGTCGCCGCCATGCGTTGTACGGCCCTATCCGCGGCGGCACATGGCGATAATAGGTTCTGTACACCGGCACATTGATCGTCATCATGCCAACGCCCCAGTTGAAACCTCCCCAAAGCGCCACTGATGGATAGAACCAGGCGCCCCAGTAATATCCGCCGGTAAACACCGCGCCACCCGGCGGCCCCCAGTAATACGGCCGCGACGGCCACCACCAGGGGCCATACACCACATAAGGATCGTATACCGGCACATACACCACCTGCGGCGATGCCGGTTCAATCGTGATGTGCTCGCCCTGGCGCGCGGTATCGACTCTCACCGTCTGCCTGTCGTTGCTTTCCAGCATTCCGGCAGCATGCGCCTTCTGCCGCAGCGCCTGCACAGTTGCCATCACCTGCGGCTGATCGTCGATCACCGCGCGGCCAAGCGCCCACATCCAGCGCGGCGAATCGTTCATGTACTGCAACACTTGCGGAACCGTCACCAACGATTTGACGCTCGGATCCCAGTCGAACGAATCCAGTTCATCCTGCAACGCCTGCTCGCTCAGATCAGGATGTTCCTGTCGCCAGCGCGCCGCTTCGATCACATCCGTCGGATACGTCGCCGCCATCAGCACCTGCGCCAACAGCACATCAGGATACAAGGCTATCGGCGCCAGCAAGCCATCGAGCGTTTCCTGAGAAATCGCCGAGGAAGCTCGTGGAGGGGCCGCCCGCGAGGGAGTCGATTTCGAAAAATAGATCTCTTCCTGCGCCAAGGCAGGCAACGTCACCGAGATCAATCCCGCCGTCGCAGCGATCAGTACGCCCCGACAACCGACGCATGAAGAAAACCGTGTTTTCATGACGAATGCCCACACAACCAAGTATGAGTCGAGTATGCGGCTTTCTTTTCGTCCTTATTGTATCAATCTGTATTTACCGATGAGAGGCAACTCCCTGGCCCTGCCGTTCAATCCGTTCAGGAGGCCAATAATCGCCAGAACCAGGACGAAGAGCGCGAAAAACGGCAATATGAACCAGCCGATGACCGGAACAAACGTCAGCGCCACCGATACGGCGATGTAGACCAGGAGCAACACGAGAGCCTGGTTCGCATGGAACTTGCCGAAGCGGGATTCAGGACAGACGACGAGCGGCAGAAAAAAGATGAAGTACGCAAGCCCCGCCATGGTTTTGTTTTTTTCGACATCCTCCGGATCAAACGTTTCCAGCGGTTCCGTTGTCATAACGATTTCCTCCTGTTGCATGCGCTTTCGCCGCTACTGTAGAAAAGGACATGGCCGACAGCCGCGCCCTCGATGCTGTTGCTGTGCGCCATATCTTGCGCTTCCCGGTCCGGAAAGACCTGAAGCATATTTAACGCTTCGATACCGGATGAATCTGGATCGAGTCACGGCTACTCCGGCGCGGCCTTAGGGAAACGCTGACTTAATCTTACTCCGTCATTCCCTTGATGAGCGGGAATCCAGAACACCCTCAGTCATTTCCACGGCTTTCCAAATCCCCGCTCATCAAGGGGACGCCACTAAGAGGACGCCTGATTGATTTCTACATCATCTGGATTGAATTGTGGCGCGTACGGCGGCAAAAATATCAGTTCGATCCTGTCGGTCTTGTCCGCCAGCCATGTTTTGAGCTTGGCGTGATAGATGCATAGACTGTCCACGATCAGGTAAATCTTGCGCAACGAATTCTCGATGAGCAAGGCAAGAAATTCTCGAAAACACTCCGCGTCAAGGCTACCTTCAATGATCCGAAACGCAATCTCGCCGCGGGGTGAAATCACCGCGATCATTGATAACCTGTCCATGCGTTTGGACGCGCCGAGCGCTTTGTTGCACGAGGCATGGCCGCAAACCCAATTTTCATTCTCTTTGACTACGCTCTTGTTGCCCCAGTAAATGAGCGCACCTTCAGCCTTGGCCCGCGCCCGCAGGTCAGGATAGGTTTGTTTGAGCCATGCCTCGTCTTTTGAGCGGCGCCCCAGAACGCGATTGACTGGTCGCTGAACCGTAAAGCCCCAACGCTTGAGGTATTTGGCGATCAAACGATTCTGCATCTCGATTCCGAGGTGTTCCTTGACCAGCAGCTTGATCGCAGGGTACGTCCACAACGCAAACGGCAATTTCATCTGCTGCGGCGCCTGGCACACGATTATCTCGCGCAGCCACCTCTCATCGGCAAGGGTCAGCTTGCGGCAGGCTCCTACCGGACGACCTCGTTTCTTCTCGCCCAGCAAGTCCTCGTCTTCCTGATTCGCACGCGACAACCAGGTTTCCACTGTTCGATGGTGAACACCCAGTGTCTGTGCCAGCATCTTGCTCGGCATCTCAGACTGCTGCCACAGTCGGATCACCATCCGGCGTAACTCCATGCGCTCTTGGGGTGACAACTTGCGCGTATCCATATTGTTCATTTTTTCGACGCCTCAAAGGTAAGATGTAGAAGATCTACTTTCGGCCCTTGTGCCCTGCCCAGGATGCGCTGGCGGCGCTCATCCCCCAGGGCCGTGACACGCGGCCATTCAGGAGGAATGGAAAGAGCGTCGCCGCTGTAAGATCTCATGTCGATAAGCTTAGTTATATCGACATGAAAAGTCAACAGCTCAGCAGAGGGCAACCAACCCATGGAATGAAAAATTCCAGGATATGCCTATAGGGTACTAACGAGGCAGGCGGCGCACCCAGGTTTCGCTCGCACGGCGCGCCAGGGAACCGCTGAATCATTTGGGTATTCGTAAAGCTTACGTTTACGCTCGAACCGCCGCCGCAGTAGCGCGCGCTCTGAGCTGCCCTGCCGACCGTCGCGCCTCTGCCTCTACGCGGTCGATCATTGTCAATCCTTCCGCATGGTCTACCACCTGGCGTAGCGCATCGCAAACTTCAGGCAGGGCTGACTCGATACGTTCGCTTATATCAAGCCTGATTTTTGTTATGAGCTGTGGTTTGACATCAATATCACTCGCAAATCGCTCCCAATGCCGATTCATGATCCAGCCGGGGCGGTTTTCATCGCCAATCCTGAAGGCGAATTTCTTGCTCAGGTTTGGATAAACAGTCGTGCAAACCATGTCATAGAAAGGCGCCAGCCTTGTTCGCCCATCAGCAACAAGGAGTGATACATTTTTTGCGTGACTATCCATATTTCCGACAGCCAGATTGAAAGCAACCCATTCGATCATCCGCTTCTTGTCGAGCGCGGGCTGACTGCTGTGTTGCATGATTGCATCCATGCACGCCTTGAGCGACGGCCCGCCCTCGGATTCGTACTTGCGCTGTGATGGAACGCCCATGATCTGGCACAGATCATTCTGATGAAGGCGTCTCAGCCCCTCTGGCGTGATTTCCCGGTCATAGCGCGATATAAGCACCGCATCGAGCTCAGGCATGAATCGAACATCAGGCACATCCAGTTTGATGGCCCTGGCCAAACTCATCACCAACGCTTCGTTGATCGCAGTTTGCGGGATCTGGGATTGGTATCCCATCGACGGTTTGATGATATGGCTGGACGGAGCAGAGCCAAGAGGAATGGCCATGCCTCCGTCTTTGCCAATGAAGATCGTCATCTTGTCCTGGGCCCCAGACAGGGACATCCGGGCTTGCTCGCCGGTGATATTCAGTGGAATCCCTCGCGATGTTGCAAACCATTCGCGAATGTCCTCCAGGGAAACAGGCAGATAGCGCGGCTCCGCAGAGGGCGTTTGTCCTTGTGGCAACAAGGAAAAAGCGCTGGCAGTATCACCGCCGAATCGTTCAAGCAGCCCAAATACGTTGTTTGGAGAAATGTGCTCAACGCGAGCGATGAAGTCTCGTACGCTGCCCTCTGGCAGCAAGTTGTCAAAGTAAGCCGCAACTGCCTGCCCGACATGCTCCTGTCTGCTCAAAGGCAACTCCGGCGAAAGCGCCGCGGCCTGTCCGGTTGCAAGCCACGCGCTGTTGTAACCGAAAATCAGCACGCCATCATCGCGTTCACGCAGATACCCAATCTGGTCAGCGCCCATGAAAACATCAAGCTGCTTCATCGCGTTCGCTCCACGATGACTACATCGAGTCCAAGCAAGTTCAGGATATGTAGAACCTTATCGCACTGCACAGTGCCCTTTCCCCGCTCAAGATCGCCGATGAATCGGCTACCCGTCCGGCCCAGACCGGCGAGGTCTACTTGTGTCAATCCTTGTGCCTTGCGTCGCTCTGCAACAAGTTTGCCCAAATCCGCCGTGGAGTTTATCTTCCCGCTCGGTACTTTTTCGTTAAACAAGGCCATCTCCCAAGCAATATCGTCCCGTTCGGGAAGTTTAGCATGGATAAGATAGGATTTTACAAGCTTTATTCCCGAGCGGGATGATGCGTTCGGGCGCCATGGTTCAGCCCCCGGTCACGCCACCGCCCACATGAGATCACATCATCAATAGCGGCGAGAGCGAAGCGTTGATGGTTAGGCGGCGACGAAGCACGGCGAACAACCCGCTTTTACGAATACTCCTTCATGAGCGGCCCCCCAGAACAACCTCAGTCATTTTCAAGGCTTTCCGGGTTCCCGCTCATCAAGGGGACACCGCTAACAGGGCATCTGATTGATATCCACATCATCTGAATTGAATTTCGGCGCATACGACTGCAAGGGAACCAGTTCGATCCTCTCGCTCCTGTCCGCCAGCCATGCGTTGAGCTCGGCGTGGTACGCGTACAAATCATCTACCAGCAAGTAAATCTTGCGCGGCATATCCTCAATGAACAAAGCAAGAAATTCTCGAAAACGCTCTGCGTCAAAACCGCCTTCAAAAATCCGAAACGCGACCTCGCCACGGGGCGAAACCACCGTAACCACAGACAACTCGTCCATGCGAGCGGGCGTACCGAACACAGGTTTTTTGACGAACAGGGGACCGTCGCGAGCCAATTTTCTTTCCTTTTTAGCCACGCTCCTGTTACCCCAGTAAATGAGCGCACCTTCAGCCTTGGCCCGCGCCTGCAAGTCGGGATAGGTTTGTTTGAGCCATACCTCGTCTTCCGAGCGGCGCCCCAAAACGCGATTGATTGGCCGCTGGGCCGTGAAGCCCCAACGCTTGAGGTATTTGGCGATCAAACGATTCTGCATCTCGATTCCGAGGTGTTCCTTGACCAGCAGCCTGATCGCAGAGTACGTCCACAACGCAAACGGCAACTTCATCTGCTGCGGCGCCTGGCACTCGATTGTTTCGCGCAGCCACCTCTCATCGGTAAGGGTCAGCTTGCGGCAGGCTCCCACTGGACGACCTCGTTTCTTCTCGCCCAACAAATCCTCGTCTTCCTGATTCGCACGCGACAGCCAGGTTTCCACTGTTCGATGGTGAACGCCCACTGTTTGTGCCAGCATCTTGCTCGGCATTCCAGACTGCTCCCTCAGTCGGATCACTATCCGACGTAACTCCATGCGCTCTTGGGGTGACAACTTGCGCGTATCTATACTGTTGTTCATTTTATGGACACCTCAAAGGTAAGACGCGGGAGGTGTATTCTTGACATAGGAAAAGTTCCCGTCCTGGCATAGGAAAAGTTCCCGGTCTTGGTATAGGAAAAGTTCCCGGTTTTTGTATAGGAAAAGTTCCCGTACATATCAGACAAAGTGAGAGTAGACAACATCTGTTCCATTATCGGCATTCCCCGAACAGTTACGGCTGCTTCATCAACAGCCTTGGTTAGCGTTTGCTGCATGTTACGAAACCGATTGATGGTTCTTTCCATGATCTTATCCTCCAAGAAAGCACGGCAACTCTGCCGTGGTTATAAGTCACAACAATAAACCTAAAGCAAAAACCTTGCCATATATCAAGGAAATTGATTTTTATAGGAAAATAGATTTATCATTAAATGAAGTGTAAGACTTTTCGACACTACGCTTAATAGAATATCGCTTCCTATTGTCATGGCCGCTTACGGCAACGCACCGGCCGCCGCCCTATCCAGAGCAGCAGTCATCTCGCTGATCTGTTGGAACGTACCAGGACAAAATATTATCCTCACCCTTTTACGAGCGGGACTAGCTATATTGGATATAGCTCAGAGCAACAGAATCGGCTCTACGACCTTACATCGTCGTTCGGTTGGAAAGCGCACGTCGGCGCGCGACAACGCCAATCACCCCCAGGCCCGCCAGCAGCATTACGCAGGTTTCAGGTTCAGGAACCGCTGTGATCGTGAGGTAATATGAAACTGATCCAACATTTGGCTCTCCCCTTGGATTTTTTGCGTTTGCTACCACAAGACCATAGCAGGAATCCGTAATTCTCCCCTGGGATAACTTATTACATATGGCCGCATCAATTTCTTCAAGCGCGCTGAGATCAGCAGAAAGTTCCCAGTAGTAATTACCTGAATCCGAGTATCCAGATCTTTTAAGATCACTCCCGGCAAACAGGGCAATGAAATATCTTTCCTTGTCTGGATAGCTACGCCATGGCCGATTGGGGTCCCATGGCTCTTCTGCTTCATTATGAGAAATAGCGAAATTCTCATTAATGATGATATTTTCGCTACCTATCCTTATCACGCTACGGTAAGTAAAATCAGTTTCCAGACGAACGCTCGCCTCACCTTCCCTGATTATTCCATTGTATTCCATGATTCTGAACGCTTCAAAGGCAGTCTTGTTGTCAGGGTTGCCATAAGCGTCAGAGAAGAAATACTGTAGCCCGTCTGCGTCATATCCAGGTAATTCTATAAGGATAAATGATGTATCGCAGGAGGAAACCATCATCCAACTGCGATTTGCATCATTTTTCGGTTTCTCACCCCACTTGTATTCAAACCAGTTTTCACCGAACGAGTACGAGGTGAAATTCTCATCAGTTGCTGATGAGCTGTCATGGTAGCCCCACTTCACGTCGTTTACGGCTACAGAGCTTTTTACATGTCCCCTGCTCGTATCGCCAATCGCTGCTTGCGGGATCAATGCCGCACATATCAGAACGTAAGCTGTAAATAACTTGCGAGTAGTTTCCAGATTCATGATGAACTCCTGTCCTTAAGTTGCATACAAAAAAGAGCAAAAATCAAGCCAATCATCATTAAGTCAATTAAATATATCGACAGACATTGCATTAATATTAATGATTCATGATTTTTTGACAACATATTTAAAGGTACATGTAAATACAAATACCGCCATTAAATATATCGAAACATATCAGTTTAAAATCAAAAAGTTACGATCTTTTACAATAATAAATTAAGAGGCATGGTCAAATATTGAGTGGTCTGAAGATACGCGCTGCCCTCAAACACTGATTCTGGTGTAAAAAAATCCGACACTCGACTACTGGCGTGCACGCTGCTGCCACTTCTCGGCAAAGACTGAACCTGTTGGATCAATGACACTACATTCGGCTTATATAGTGCGCCAGCCGTACCCCGGATACTGTGGCATAGAGGTTTCCGGCGTCCGTGGAAAGGACAAAATCATATATTCTGCTGACGCCCTGGATATCCTGGATGCCCTGAGCGTGGGAGCCGTTCAGGCTGGCATCGGCGATCAGCCCGGCGCATCTGATCAAAACAACCTTGTCACCGGCGTTCAGGACCGAAGCGTCGCCATCAATGCCCACTCTGATGGCGCTGCCCCTGATATCCACCTTGTTGGTCACTGTGAGCATGATCTGCCCGGCAGTCAGGGCGCTGGGCAGATAGAAGTTGTAGAACTGGAAATCCGCAACGCCGCAGACGCTGACAGGCGTTTTGAGGTTCAGGGTGTTGCCGGTCCAGTTGTCGACGCCGCCCAGGCCGCCGCTGAGCCAGGTGTTTGGTCCAAAGGTTGGATTGCCGCTGATGGTCACGGTGTTGTACGTGGCCTCGCTACTGCCCGTATTGTCCCAGGTCCAGCCGCCTGTGACATCGCCGCTCACCGTACCGCCGCTGATGGTGATGGCGTTGCCCGTGGCGTTGTAAGTACTGGCCCACGCACCGTCGATCGAGCGCACCGTGCCGCCGCTGATCGTGACGGTGTTGCCCGTGGCCGCGCCATTCTGGGTATAGCCGCCAACGATGAATCCACTCACCGTGCTGGCGCCGTTGACGGTAACGGCGTTGCCCGTGGCGTCGCCGTTATAAGCGCGGCCTCCATAGACTTCGCCGCTCACCGTGCCGCCGTTGACGTTGACGGTATTGCCTGTAACGACGCTATCACCACAGGAATAGCCGCCGTAGGCGCTGCCCACCGAGGCGCCGCTGTCGATATTCAGCGTGTTATTGATAGGGGGAAGATCGCAAGATCGTCCGCAACACGAACTGTTGCCGTAGACGTCGCTGTTGGCGACGTCGTTGACTGCGACGACCTCGGAAAAGGCCCCAGGCGATGAGCGCTGGGCAAAATCGGAACAGTTCTTCATTTTCAATCTACAGAACGATGATTGCAGACTGGGACAACACGGCTATTTTTAGCGTCTTCTTTCTTCCCATTCTCAAATAACAAATACGGCAACACTTCCGTGACCGCGAGAACCAGAGCCTTGCCCATCGTGTCCATGGAACTTGACGACGGCCGACAAAGGTCGCTCCTGCCGCCGACAATGGCGCCTCTCGTCGAGCCCGTCCCGCTGATGTCGAGGGCGCCGCTCATGATGTCGGCAGAAGATCTGGCGTCGTAGGCGGAGCGGCTCACAGAGCCGTTGAAACTCAGCGGGTCGTCGGGGAGTTTGTAAATGTTCCCGCCAGTCGCGTTGTTACCGTAGGCGTAGGCGCCGCCAAACGTACCGTTTGCCATTTCGACGCCCCCGGCAAAAGCCCCTGCCGAGGCCAGCAGGCCAAGACCGAATACCGCAAGGCAATGCGCCCCGGAACGGAATAATGTATTTTTCATGAAAGGGTCCGCAACGAATCTTGTGTTTCATGGACTGTGCTCCGCCATATCCCCGCGCCGCAGATATGGGCATGCCGCCCATATCTGAATCGAAACCGTCTTTAAAATTCCAGTTTCGCCCGCACGCTGCCGCTCACCCCTTCCCGACGTCCCGCATAGCCCTGCACGCCCAGATCAATGGACAGGTGTTGGGTTTTAGAGGGCTTCAGGGTCACGCCAAGCTCGCCAACCCCTGTGCCGCCGGTCAGTTTCGGGGCCTTGATGGCATCGCCGTTGGCCGTGGCTTTGGCCTTGCCGCTGAATTCGTGGTCGTAATACGCGCCCACATACGGGGAAACATGCTCATTCACGGCATAGGAGAAACGCCCGCCAGTGCGCCAGCGTTGGGAATCCACCTTTTTGAACTTGATCTTGTCCCCCGAAATGGTCACGGAATCGCCGTCCATGCTGGTCCAGATGAGTTTTGTGGTCATATCCAGCGTGGCTTTCGGGTTGATGTTCCAGATATAGCCGGCGCCCGTATGGAGGCCGTAATAGGCGGAGCCGGAATCGTAGCGGGTTCGATCGCTACTGGCGTTCAGGATGTCGTTGGTACGAAAATCCATATCCACGTGACCGATGCGCACAGAGGCATCGACGTATGCGCCGCCCGGCCCGACAGGGAGGTCGAAACGGCCCATCACGCCGCCGCCGTAGTAGGAAGTGTCGCCCCTGCCCTTGACCGAGGGCAGGCTGTCGAAGCTGTTGTGGGAAGTGTAGTTGCCCCAGCCGGCTTCAAAGAAGCCTCCGAGCGCCAGGGCGCCGAATTCCCAGGGAGCGGCGCGCCACACCAGACCGGCCAGCAGGTGGAAACCGTCTACATCAATATGGGAGCCGGTATCGTACTTCGAGCTGCCGCCGATGGTAGCGCCGAAAGGCATCAGCCCAAGCTCCTGGCGTTGCGTGCCCGGAAGATTGCCGTACATGCCCGGACTCCAGAGCAGATCCGCGCCTTCGAGCAAAAAGGCAAGGCCCGCCAGACGGCCTTCGGAAAGGGCTTTCAACTGCTCGTTGCCCCGCGCCTCACCTGCTTTGGCATAGAGATTTCTGGCGTCCGTGGAAAGAGTAAAGTCATATATTCTGGCAATCCCCTGGATGCCCTGAGCGCGGGAACCGTTCAGGCTGGCGTCGGCGCTCAAGACGACGCTGCTGCTGATCAGAATAACCTGGTCGCCAGGCTTCAGGGCCGAAGCGTCGCCATCAATGCCCACCCTGATAGTGCTGCCCCTGATATCCACGGCGCTCCCTGCGGCGAGCATGGTTTGCCCGGCGGTCATCGTGGCGGGCAGGTAGAAGTTGTAGAACTGGAAGTTATAAACGCCACTGACGCGGATCGGCGTTTTGAGGTTCAGGGTGTTGCCGGTCCAGTGGTCGACGCCGCCCAGGCCGCCGTAGAGCATGGTGATTGCTCCAAAGGTCGGATTGCCGCTGATGGTGACGGTGTTGTTCGTGGCGTTTCCTCCAATTCCGGCGCCGCCGACTTCGACGCTGCCTCTCACCGTGCCGCCGCTGATGTTCAAGGTGTTGCCCGTGGCGTTTACACCATAGCCGACGTGGATGCTGCCCACCGTGCCGCCGCTGATGTTCAAGGTGTTGCCCGTGGCGTCTCCACTACCAGTGGCAAAGCCGACATGGACCAAGCCTCCCACCGAACCAGTACCACTGATGTTGACGGTATTGTTCGTGGCATTTCCACTATAAGTGGTAAAGCCGCCGCTGACGGCGCCTCCCACCGAACCAGTACCACTGATGTTGACGGTGTTGCCCGTGGCGTCTCCACCACCAATGGCAAAGCCGGCATGGACCAAGCCTCCCACCGAACCAGTACCACTGATGTTGACGGTATTGTTCGTGGCATTTCCACTACGAGTAACGCCGCCGCTGACGGCGCCTCCCACCGAACCAGTACCACTGATGTTGACGGTGTTGCCCGTGGCGTCTTCTCCGGCAGCAGAATGAAAACCGCCGTAGGCGCTACCACTCACAGAGTCGCTGATATTCAGCGTGTTATTGCTGGAAGGGAGATTGCGAGTTATCCCGCCATTCGAGCTGTTGCCGTAGGCTATGCCGCTGAACGCGCCATTGATATTGACCGTCTCGCCAAAAGCCCCGGGCGAGGCCAGCAGGCCGAAACCAAGACTGAATACCGTAAGGTAATGCGCCCTGGAACGAGATAATGCATTTTTCATGGAACAACTTCCGTAGCAAGTTGCTTTTTTTATGGAAGAGTCACCGTAACGAGTTGCGTTTTTCATGGAAGAGTCACCGTAGCGAGTTGAGTTGCACACTGAAACATATGTATCGACAAAAGCAAAAACCAAGCCAGTCATCATCAAGTCAAGTAAATAAATCACAACAAACTGCATCAACCCGAATAGTTCACGCCTTTCGTGACAATATATTTAAAGGTAGAGATAAATATTGATACGACCTTAAATAAATTGAAATACATTTCCCTTTAATCAATAAGTTATGCTCATTTTTTGTAATAAATTAAAGCGCACGGTTAATGATTCAACATGTAGAGCGTATGCGCCCGTTCTCAACCATGAGTCTGGTGTAAAAAAATCCGACAAAACGCCAATTGCCGAAGAATCAGCCCTGGACAGCAGCGCGGCCATGAGATGAGAAAAGCAGGCAACCCCTTGTTTCAGATCAAAAAAACAGCGGATCGAGCAGGGAAAGCCCTGAAATTCATGAAATTTGATTCAACATCCGACGGACGCTGAATGTTTCCGCGGCTATCTGGCGCAAAACAGGTTTCCTTCAATGCCGCCTCGATCATCGCTGTCGGAGCCAATTCTTTAACCATCAGGAGGCGTGTCGGATTTTTTTACACCATTCGCGCCGGTGTTTTGTGCCGCTCATGCTTCGCCATTAACCAGATTCTTTATTTTATTATTAAAAAACAGCATAACTCATTGATTTTTATATGAGAAATAATGACTTGTTCAAATGAGCAAAATAATCCAAATATGTACCATTAATATATCTCCATACAGGAATATAAGTTATTGATTTCAATATGATGAATGATGATTTATTTAAAATCCTCCTGAATGCTGGCTTGATTTTTGCTATAACAAGTTGGTTGTATATGCAGGCGTTTATGACGTAATGTTTTTTTGCGATAAAGTTCCTCAGGAGATAACGATGAGATTTGCCTTGAGTTGGGTTGTGCTATGCCTCGCAGGCTGTGTCCACACGCAGAGCGTTCTGGTAGAGCCTGAAATCGTGAGCCAATCGCCAGCGGAAAATATTGTTGTTCTTCTTCATGGGCTTGCGAGATCGCCGAACTCCATGTCCAGGATGGAGGCCGCGCTCAAGAAAGCGGGCTACACAACCTGCAACGTCGGTTATCCCTCGACCAGGCACCCAATCGAAACGCTCGCCAGTCATTACGTGCTTCCGAAAATCCAGGCGTGTATCAATGGCAGCCGTGCGCCGATCAACTTTGTAACGCACTCCTTGGGCGGCATCGTCATGCGTCAACTCGCTCAATTGGCGCCCGATCTCAGAGTAGGTCGTGTTGTGATGTTGAGTCCGCCCAATCATGGCAGCGAAATCGTAGACAAGCTTGGCGCGCTCACCTTGTTCAGACTCATCACCGGGCCGGCCGGATTGCAGTTGGGCGCCGACGAAGAGTCAGTGTCACGGAGCCTCGATCCGGCGTCCTTTGAAGTTGGCATCATCACCGGAAGACGTCCGATCAACCCGATATTGTCCCTGCTCATTCCCGGCGCGAACGATGGCAAGGTTTCGGTCGAGAGCGCGAAGCTGGAGGGCATGACCGATTTTTGCATCGCCACGTCCAGTCACACATACATCATGAACAATGAGTACGTTATCGAACAAACGCTGACCTTCCTGGCAAAAGGCGAATTCACCTGCGATACACAGTCAGTTGTTACAACCGATCGCCTGAAGACGGACTCCGACTGAGTAACAAATCGAAACAGCCCTGAATGCCTGCCGCCTACCAGCGGGTACGGGGAGTAGAAGGGGAAACGTACCCGGCTGGAGGCGGCAAGTGTTCAGGAGAGGCAGGTTAGAACACGGGGGAGATGGCGCTGTAGGGATCAAAACCCAGGTAATCAGCGGTTGCGCCTACCAACCCTAGCAATGGTTCTGGTAGCTGAGTCTCCAAAATATCGGTGATACCATCACAGATATCTTTCAGCGCGGACAAATGCTCAGACTTGTCAAGGTATTCAATGTTTTTGACATCAATACCGCTCTTCTTGTAGTCCTGGATGGTAAGACTGCCATCCATGCCGTTGACGGTAATCACCATATCCTTACCGCTCATCTTGCAATTGACTTGGCTCTTGTCAATGCCGACGAGCTGCAGGAAATCTTCCATGCCATCCGAATCACTGATGGTATTATGCCCTATGCTGCCGTTATGTGCGATGATCACATAGTGGTCATTGCCAGTCCCGCCTTTGAGAGTATTCTCCCCAGAACCAACGGTGATGAGAGTATCATTACCGGCGCCGCCATCAAGCGTATTGGATCCCCTAAGAGCAAACAATACATCATCATCAGCACCGCCGTAGGAAGTGCTGGAGCCAGTATTAACCATCCAGTCTTTGCCTGCCTCACCATGCATTATGGCGCCACCTCTTCCAGAGAACATTAAATCTCCGCCCATACCGCCGTAGGCCACATCCTGACCGTCTCCGCAAAGAATGATGTCCGCTCCTTTGCCACCCTTAATAATGTCGTTGCTGCTGCTGCCGATGATGAAATCAGCACCCTTTTTAAGAGAAGCGATTTGATTGGAACCACCTTGATCGCCCATAAATATGAGATCACCATCCTTAGTGCCAGTGAACTCATAGCGCCCCGTTTTAGGGTTAAAAGTAGCATTATTGATAGTGTTGGCGGGGAGCTTTACAGTTGGGATTTCAAATGTTGCCATGGAAATTTCTCCTTGGTTGAAAAGGTATGGCATTCAGCCATTGCGATAGACTCTTGAGCAAATGAATGCACAAGATCGGTTTGCGCTTAGCGCAAGTTTATCAAGCAAATTTTGTGCCTGTTTTGAAGTTATTGATCTGTAGTCGAATTTTGTTGTCATGCTTAAATTATGTAAATTTTTCCATACTTTGTGATCCAAAAAGGTTGCCTAGAGCGGCTTTGATTCAATCATCCACAAATTTACAGGTTGAGATGAGCGAAGCGAATCCCAACGTCTGGGAGGCTTTCATTAATCCGGCCCTTAATTAAACGCAAGGGCAACCACAGGGGGTTGCATTCTCAGATTTAGAGCTTTTTTGATTCAGGTGCATACATATTGTAGGCTGGGATGAGCGTAGCGAATCCCAGCATTGATGCTGCGGAATGGTGATATTACTGGGATTCGCAAGCTCATCCCAGCCTACGATCCGTACAGAATCAAATCGAAACAGCTCTAGATATTGTTCTTCTTTGAATTTTGTTTTCTAGGCAACCCAATGTTATCAATTCTCTGGTTTATAGCACAACAAGATCGGCCGAGTTTTTCGGCGATAGATTGCATTGTTTTTCCTTCAAGATACATGAAAGAAAGCATCTCATCATCCTTAGCACTCCATTTTTTCATTTTTTTGTCCAGCTTTAAGTATTTCACTCTGCTTGTGATTGAACTTGGTGTTCGCTTGAGCCTTTTTGCGATAATTTTATATGGAACAGTAAGGTGATTTTCTCGTAAATAGTCATCTTCCCACTGTTCCCACTTTCTCCATGTTTTAGCGCTATCATCAGACGGGTTCTTTATCCACGCATGAACACGCATTCCCGACATGACGCGCTCTGGTTTATTCATCTCCTTTTCGGTTGACTGTATGGTTTTGAGGATGTGGTACAAGCGCCTCGTGCCATTGTTGTTACGATCAACCCCAAGAGACTTTTGCCACGCCCGAACAGTCACATATCCAACGCCAAAGTGATATGAGATAGCCGCTGCACTTTCTACCTTGACCGCTTCAATCAGGTCGCCACACAGAATGAGGTTGGATTTGACGTTATTTTTGCACGGCCAAGGAATTGGCGCATCTGTCCAACCGGCAACTTGCACTGCGCCGTTAATTTCGTCTATTAACCATTCACCAGGTTTTACCTCTGGCGAGCGGTATGGTCCGCCGATGAGAGTGTTTAAAACATTCGTTCTCATTATTAACAACCGTACATGTATGAATATGAATGGGTGGATGTAGGGGCGTTACATGCAACGCCCTTGCCAATACCCGCAACCCCTTACCAATACCCGCGATGCCCCGCCATTCACCGTAGTACTGTCAGGGCGTTGGCAGAGATGAAAACTGCTTGAACAAAACATCGCTTCCCTAACTGCCGGGTGGATAAGAGAACGACTGATCAATTTCCACATCATCTGGATCGAAGTGCGGCGCGTATGGCGGCAAAAATATCAGTTCGATCCTGTCGGCATTTTCCTCCAGCCATGCCTTGAGCCTGGCGTGATAGATGTACAGATTGTCCACGACCAGGTAAATCTTGCGCAGCGAGTTCTCAATGAGTATGGCAAGAAATTCTCGAAAGCGCTCTGCGTCAAGGCTACCTTCAATGATCTGAAACGCGATCTCGCCACGGGGCGAAATCAACGTGATCATTGACAGCCTGTCCATAAGCGTGGGCGTACTGAGCGGGTCGCACGAAGTATCGTCGCGAACCCAACTTTCATCCTCTTCAACCACGCTTTTATCGGCCCAGTAAATGAGCGCGCCTTCAGCCCTGGCGCGCGCGCGCACGCCAGGAAAGGTTTGTTTGAGCCATGTGTCGATCTCTTCCGAGCGTTGCTCCAGGTCGCGATCAATCGGTCGCTGGATCGTAAAACCCCAACGCTTGAGATATTTGGCGATCAAACGATTCCGCATCTCGATTCCGAGGCGTTCCTTGACCAGCGCCCCGATCGCAGAGTAGGACCATAACGCGCACGGCAATTGCATCTGCTGCGGCATTTGTTTGACGATTGTCTCGCGCAGCCACGTTTCGTCGGCAAGGGTCAACTTGCGGCAGGCTCCCACTGGACGACCCCGTTTCTTCTCCTCCAACAGGTCATCGCCTTCCTGACTCGCACGCGACAGCCAGGTTTCCAGCGTCCGAAAATGAACCCCCACTGTTTGCGACAGCTTCCTGATCGGCATCCCGGACTGCTTCCACAGCCGGACAACCATCTGCCGCAGCAATTTGCGCTCCTGGGGCGACAGCTTACGCACGTCTATATTTTTCATGCTTTTAAAATAAAGCGGATGAACTGTAGAACGTTTGTTGTGCGCCCATATACAGACAGCGTGTCGTCTGCATGTTTCATGTCTGTTTTTCCATCTTCACCCTCAAAACACCCCAACGCCATCTTGCGTCGGCAAGATGGCATCAAGCTTTTTTTTTGCGAATGACTCCGCGATGATCTCGCCCTTGAGTTTTCCCTCCACGTACATCTTGCGCAGCCGAGCGTTCTCAGCCTCCAGCTTGCTCATCTGCTTCACCAGAAAGCCAAACTGCTGGCGCCATCTGTAGAACGCCGTTCTGCTGACACCCAACTCCTGGCACAATTGCACCACGGACAAACCCGCTTCCACGCGTCTAAGCGCGTTGATGATTTCGCCGTATGTGAATTTCGACTTGTGCATTTTGTAGAACTCCGCAATGAGAAAATCCTGCTTCTGATCTGCCTGGCTTATCGTGAATGATTGCTGTTGTCATGATGAACCTGAGAGAAGCGCTCTTTGCCCGGCTGAACCGTAAGGGGTGAAAAACCTTTCGCCCCTTACGCTGATCCGCTGTAACGCAGCGCTATTCCGTCGTTCAGTTGCAGAACGCGTTGCGACGACGAGCGACGTTACCAATCACGACCAGGCCCGCCAGCAACATGGCCCAAGTTTCGGGTTCGGGAACGGCAGAGAGATTGTTGGCGGCAGCAAGGCCAAAGTTGTTGACATCGCCATACGGGCTGATGGCAAGCGATTCAGGCAACATGAAGGCAGTAGCGGAATTGGCGTCTCCATCGAGAGAAGCAGGTAATTTGATTTGACCAAAAATGCCGGATATTTTGCTGAAAATATCCTGGAATCGTTTGAGAAAAGCAGCTAAGTCGAAGGGGTCAGGGTCGGGAAGATTCAAGGCAATGGAAATGTCGACAATTTCCCGTACATTATGGACACTACAGAAAGGATCAGATCTACCCTCCCTGCAGTCGGCGGTATATACGCCAAAGTCAAAATTGCCAGCTTCGGCTTTGAGCCAAAGGTCCCTAAATGGTTTAACGAACCACACATCGCCTTCAAAACTGCCTCCACCCACTATGGTATCGAAAGAGAATGACTCCCTAAAAAACTGATATAACGAGTGCGTATAACCATTGGAGTAAGTAATAAATGAGTTCTCGAAGTCGAAGACACTATACCCAGAGATTGGCATGGTTGCATATAATAGATCAAACCACAACTTCTCCTGTGATGTATAGCCAGACACTGTTCCACTCGGTGTCGTGTGTTCATATCTTACCGAAGAACCTCTATAGGAGGTGTCCGTATATTTTTCGGACTCGACCATTTTTCCGTCTGCACCGTACTTGATATGTTCGAGAGAGGCAGAGAATCTATCACTCTTAGTTATGGAGCCATAAGACATATCCAGGCTTCCATGGGATTCTCCATCTGTGGTGAATTTATGGAAACTGTAAGTTTGAACGAAATAAGGCTTAGGGAAGAATCCGCCCCAATAGTCCCACTGATAGTTCCCACGACTGATCTCATACAAGTATGAATCAGACGTATGGCTTGGGCTCAGGTATTCCTGGCTCACGTTTGTTCTGAAGCGTATTAAGCCATAATCATCTATGCCGAACGTCGCAAATTCGCCGCCGAGGCTGGCATTGGAAAAATGCCAGTTACCCGATGCATCCTTGACGCCATTGCTGACCGTAAAGGCAGCAAACGCTGATGTACTGCCAAAAACGGCAGCAACGGAAAATGCCAGAGTGGCAGCAGTCAATAACGGTTTCACTATCAGTTTCCTCCGAACAGTTCTGGCTGTTTTTTCTACAACCGATGTCAGTGCTATTTTCATGTCAATCTGGTTGGTGATGCTTCTCATGCAAAACTCTCCTTTTCGAGAAAAATACGGCAACGCTGCCGTGGTTACGAGCCACATGGCTTCTCCATGTGGCTTTCCAAAAAAATCAGTTGTAGAACGCGTTGCGACGACGACGAGCGACGACGCCAATCACGCCCAGGCCCGCCAGCAGCATTGCGTAGGCTTCGGGTTCAGGGACGGTCGTGATCGAAATATGGAATTCAACTTCAGTGCTATTCCAGATACCCTTCTTGGCTTCCTTCAGCGTCGTGCCTTCTGTCATGAAGCCGTAGCAACTGCTCGTTATTCCTCCTTTGCTTAGCTGGCTGCAAAAACCCGCGTCGTATTCCGTTAATCCGGTGAGGTCAAGCGTGTAACTGACGAGGTACTCCACCCCATCCACTACGAAGGACCCAGCATGTAATACGTAGGACTCAGCAACTCCAGCGCTGTTATACAAATAAGTTCCGCTCGCATCCAAAGCAAAGAAAGTATGGGAGTCATTCTCTGGCCTGGAAACTTCAATACCATTTTTAGTTATATAGTTTTCCATTGACTCGTCGTGGAAGACGGTGAGCTCTACAGCAAACTCGTATACGACATCGTCTCCGTGATAAAGAGCGTGCGTTTGAGCAATCTTGAAAGACTCCGGCATAGGAAGAACATCCTCTTTATCACGCCTATTGGCATGGTAGAGTTTTCCGACAGCCGTTTTATCGCCATTTGTTGGAACAACTTCTGGATCGAAGTCAAAAACGCTGTACTCGCTTCCTTTTCCTTCTTTCTGGTAGTTCTTCTCTTTTGCACGACCATAACGAAAACTTTCGCTATTTTCCGACCGATAGATCATGTATCCCGGATGATCCTGCGTGGGGATAAGTGCGCCAACGATGCCACGTTTTTGCCGGTCAGTCATGCGTATGTCTTCAAACGTTGACTTGCTGTCGAGCCTGAACCCGTCAACAACCTGCGCCTGCGAAACAGAAGCCATACATACAAGAACGCCCGCAGCAAAGAGCTTGTGGATGATTTTCTGATTCATGACGGATACTCCTTTGTTGTATGAATGTCACGCATTTAGTTATCCATCACTAGCAAAAATCAAGCCAGCATCAATGTATCGCTTAAATAAATCATTATTTATCATATTAAAATTAAGAACTTATACCTCTTCGCGTCAACATATTAAAGGTACATGCTGATATGTCCCCGTCTTTTAAATAAATCATTATTTGTTTTTGAAAAATCAATGACTTATACTATCTCATGTTAACAAAATTAAGAGCATGATTAACATTTAACATGATGAGAGCAAGCGCCTGCACTCATTCATTGATGCTTATGTAAAAAAACCCGACACATCGCAAAGCATCAGAGAGTTACCACAGATCAGAAGTTATTAATGAAGCCTTTAAATAGTTCATGATGTATTAGCTAAAATTCAATAACTTATGGTCTTTAAGAGTGATAAATTTAAAAGCAAAGTTAATCATTCCGCAGGATGAGAGCAAAACGCCAGCACTCAAACATTGATTCCGGTGTAAAAAAATCCGACACATCTCAAAGTGCCGAAGAATGAATCGCGGGGTCAGAAGTATTATTAACCTGACCCTTTAAGGAAACGCTGCAAAACCTCTCCCGTCATTGCAGCGCGACGCGAAGTGAAGTCGCTGCAATCCAGACGCCGCGTGGATGCTGCGACTTCGCGCAGCATGACACGCTGTGGATGCAGGGTTATGCAGAGATTCCTTAATAGATTGGCACTCATCTGTTTAAAATCAATCAGTTGTACCAGTCTCGTAGTGATGAATTAAAGGGCCGGATCAATAAAAAAGGGTTCTGCCTCTCTTGGAGCAGAACCCTCTACAGGATGTGTTACAGGTTACAGATCGGCCGGTATCTTCACCTCAAAGCCGGAACCGGTAGAAGGATCGGAACCCATGATTCCTATACCGGCAAAGTTATCCTGGTAGTAATCCAGGATGTCAATAACGGCTTCCCTGTTGGCCCTGCCATCCACCCAGGACACAACAAGCCTTGCGTCCATCGTCCCATTTCCGTCAAAGTCGCCTTTCTCAAACCTGATCATGTCCTCCTTCAAACCATTACCCTCGATTTTCAACCCCTCTATGTTACGAAGCTGACTAATGCTGTTCTTGCTGGCCTTGTCAAGGGGTAGGACTGCCTGGTCATTCCCCGAGCCGCCGTCGATGTAATTTGTGCCCCCGCGTATCTTGAAGAAGTCATTGCCAGCGCCACTGTAGATATGGTTCACACCGCCTTGCAGATCGAATTCATCTACACCTCCACGACTATGAATCGTGTTGTTGCCGCCTTTACAACGGAAGCTCTCGTTCTCCTCATGGCCTATGACCAAGGCATTTTTGTAAAAAATCCCGTTAAGGCCATAGGCCACGAATTTTGATTCGCCACTACGAATGATGATACTCTCGTTGATGATTTTCACATCATGACCTAAGCAAAGCAAATCAGTAGAAAAAGTTAGCGCGCCATCCCATATGAATTCTGGTTTGGCATATATGGTTTGAACGTCGCCATGCTGCCGAGTAAAAAGCATCGTGGGCATTGCATCTTCGCAAAAATCCCACAGAGTATTCACTATTTTCGTCATATCAAAAGTTGTGGTTCCCATGAGAACTCTCCTTTTCTAAAGTATGGCAACTCTGCCAGGGTTATGAGGCTCTGAACCGCGTCATCGGCCTCAGTTCACCAAAACGGGGAGCGAAAATCATGCCAATATCAAGAGGACGCTTAATTAAATCATCACTTATCATATTTTAATCAAGTATTTACAATACTCCATGTCAACATATTAATGCGCATCTCAATATCATCTCGCACTTTAAATAAATCACGCATTATTGTATTAAAATCAATGCGTTACGATCTCTCGTAATGATAAAATAAAGAGCAACATTGATGTTTAGCAGGCTGAGAGCAAAGCGCCTGCACTCCAGCATTGGTTCTGGTGTAAAAAAAACCGACGTTTTCCAAAAGTACCTTCGTTCGCGGTTATCTGAACCCAAAACGCTCTAGAATCGCCTCTCCATCTTCATCCCCACCACGGATTCCCATGTTTCTCGCCATGAACCGCTTCAAGATCGTGCGCGGCCACGAACAGGTCTTTCTCGACCACTGGCGCGCGCGTACCAGTTACCTCAATGAAGCGCCGGGTTTCATCCGCTTCAACCTGCTGCAAGGGCCGCAGTCTGAGGAATACACGTTGTTCGCTTCCCACGTCGAATGGGAAAGCGAAGCGGCCTTCGAGGCGTGGACAGGCTCCGAAGCCTTCCGCAAGGCGCACGCCAACGCCGCCAAAACGCCGCGCGAAATCTACCTCGGACCGCCGGAACTGGAATTGTTCAACGCCGTCCTTTGACGCGTGGCGGTTTCCAACGCATTCCCCGCCGTTCATGTCCGACTTTTCCACCCGCCTGATTGCCTGGCAGCGCGTCCACGGCCGACACGACCTGCCGTGGCAAGGCACGCACGACCCTTACCGGATATGGCTCTCCGAAATCATGTTGCAGCAGACGCAGGTCGCCGCCGTCATTCCGTATTACATGCGCTTTCTCGAACGTTTTCCGGATGTCGCGGCGCTGGCTGCCGCGCCGGTGGAAGAAGTCATGGCGCTCTGGAGCGGCCTGGGCTATTACGCCCGCGCCCGTAACCTGCACCGCGCCGCGCGCGTGGTGATGGAAGAACACGGCGGGCATTTTCCCATCACGGCATCGGCACTGGCCGAATTGCCCGGCATCGGGCGCTCGACGGCAGCGGCCATCGCAGCATTTGCAAGCAACGAACGCGCGGCCATTCTGGACGGCAACGTCAAACGGGTGCTGTGCCGGGTCTTTGGGATCGAAGGTTTTCCCGGCGAGCGCGCGGTAGAAGAACGCCTATGGACGCTGGCCGAATCCCTGCTGCCGGAAAATGACGTGGACATTGGCATCTACATCCAGGCGCAAATGGATCTGGGGGCCACCGTGTGCACCCGCGCCCGCCCGGCCTGCAACGCCTGCCCGCTCGCGGCGCAATGCGTGGCCCGTGCCACAGGACGGGTCGCGGAATTGCCCGCCGCGCGTCCCCGAAAAACGCCGCCGCGCCGCGCCGTCCGAATGGCAGTGGTCATGCTGGGCGACAACGTATTGCTGGAACGCCGCCCGCCCTCTGGCATCTGGGGCGGTCTGCTGGCTCTGCCCGAAATTCCGGAGAGCATTCAAATCGAAGACTGGGTCATGCGCAATCTCGGCACTGATGAAGCTGCCGTGCGCGCCTTGCCGCCGCTCGTCCACGTCTTCACGCATTTCACGCTGGAAATCGCGCCCTGGCGCATCGAGCTCCCCGTCGCTCCCCGGATGCTTTCCGAGTCCTCCTGGCAATGGCTGGCTCTCGAACAGATTGGCTCCGCCGCCCTGCCCGCGCCGGTGCGCAAAATACTCAACGGCGTCATCGAATAAATGCCGATAATCTCCAATCGTATCCGTAGCGCCCCGGCCACCACTTCATCAGGGAAAGTCTCATGACACGCATTGCAGAAAACCTCACTTTTCCCACGCATGACGGTGTTTCCCTCTTTTTCCGCCGTTGGCCTGCCGTCACCGAGCCACGGCGCGGCGCAATCGTGCTTTTTCATCGCGCTCATGAGCACGGCGGGCGCATGGCGCATCTGGTCGATGAACTCAACCTGTCCGATTTCGATTTTTACGCCTGGGACGCACGCGGTCATGGCCTCTCGCCCGGTGTTCGGGGAGATTCGCCCAGCCTCGGACATTCGGTACGCGACGTTCAAGCTTTTGTCGCTCATCTCTGCAACGCTTTCGGTCTCCAGGAATCCGACATTACCGTGGTCGCACAAAGCGGCGGCGCGGTGCTGGCAAGCGTCTGGGCGCACGACTACGCGCCGCGAATCCGATGCCAGGTACTAGCCTCCCCCTCCTTCAAGGTAAAGCTCTACTTGCCTTTCGCACGTCATGGCCTGCGGCTCTGGCGCGCCTTGCGCGGCAACTTTTTCGTCAAAAGCTACGTCAAAGCGAAGCTCCTGACACACGACCCGGAGCGCCAGAAATCCTTCGATTCCGATCCGCTCATCAGCCGCGCAATCTCGGCGAACATCCTGCTCGGCCTCTTTGAGGCTGGCAAACGGGTGGTATCGGACGCCGAGGCGATCACCATCCCAACCCAGTTGCTGATGTCCAGCAATGACTGGGTGGTACACCATTGGCCGCAGCATGCATTTTTCGTGCGCCTGGGCACGACGGAAAAGGAAAAGCACATACTGCCGGGCTTCTACCACGACACCCTCGGCGAGAAGTACCGGATGGATGCAGTGGGCAAGGCGCGTGATTTCATCCTGCGACAGTTCGACACGCCGCTCAACCGGCCCGACCTGCGCAACGAGCACAAACATGGTCACACGTTCGAGGAAGCCAAAAACCTGTCCGTGCCATTTCCGCCCCTCTCGCCCAAGGGGCTTTACTGGGGCGCTTTCAGATTTCTGCTGAAACTCGCGGGGTTGCTTTCCGACGGCATCAGGCTCGGGCATGCCACCGGGTTCGATTCCGGCAGTTCACTCGACACCATCTATCGCAACACGCCTTCCGGCAAAGGGGCTATTGGCCGGACCATCGACCGCGCCTATCTCAATATCATCGGCTGTCGCGCCATCCGCCAGCGCAAGTACCATCTCGAAGAAATCCTGAAAAAAGTGATGAACGACCTGGAGCAGGAAAAACGAGCCGTGCGCATTCTGGACATCGCCGCCGGGCATGGGCGTTACGTGCTCGATGCGCTCCAATACGGCATGCGCCCGGAAACCATTCTGCTGCGCGATTTCAGCGACCTGAACATTGAAAAAGGCCGCGCCCTGATTGCGGAACGCGGTTTGCAAAACATTGCCCGTTTCGAGAAGGGGGATGCCTTCGACCGTAAAGACCTCGCAGCGATCACCCCAAAGGCCACAGTCGGCATCGTCTCCGGCCTGTATGAACTCTTTGCCGATAACGACATGATTGCGACTTCTCTCGCCGGTCTGCACGACGCCATCGAGAAGAATGGCTACCTGATCTATACCGCCCAGCCCTGGCATCCGCAACTGGAAATGATCACCCGCGCGTTCACGAGCCATCAGAACGGCGTGGCCTGGGCGACACGGCGCAGAACACAGCCCGAGATGGATCAACTGGTGCGGGAAGCAGGGTTCGAGAAAATCGCCCAAAGGATCGACGATTGGGGGATTTTCAGCGTGTCGCTCGCGCGGCGAACAGGCAAATGAACGACTCTGCGCCGCCCGAACACGCGTCTCGCTTGACTCCGAAGGCACCCCAAGACCGTATCGACCGCCGTAGGGGCGACGCTCTGGTGGATCACGCCATTTGTCTGGTGGCAGGCCGCGCTGATCGCGCTGACGATCAACATGCTTGGATTCTTTGGGGGCTTTGTGCTCTCGGCCATCAAGCGCGACCGCGGCATCAAGGACTGGGGCTACATGATCGAAGGTCACGGCGGAATGCTCGACCGCGTCGATTCGGTGAGTTTCTCCGCACCGATCTTTTTCCATATCGTCCGGTATTGGTGGACGTAGGCGGACGACACGGAATGTATCAATCTGAATCAAAACCGTTCTAAACACACGGTAGATACGCTAACAGGCGCCCAAGGCAGAGCCTTGGGCGTCCAGCGTGCGTAGCGCGGGGTTGAGTGATGGGTCAGGCTTGCACGGAACGGCCAACTCTTGAGCTTGCTGCATGGCGTCGACGACACATAATTAACGTGGGCAACCCCATCAACAGGAGCACAGCTGAAGCTGGCTCTGGTATGGAGCTGGCAGACGGCAAATCAATTTGGAGAACAGCAGCCCCTGAACAACACTCGCCATACACGAGTTGAAATGGAAATTCGCCCGTTGGCCCTGTGTAAGTGGCGATAGATGTAGTTGACGCTGCTGGCCCCGGACTAAAACCCAGGTTGAAGTTGCCGATGACAAGAGTTAAGCCGTCATCGTGCGTAACGGTAAACTGTTGTCCATTGGTTACGTTGATTACTCCTGAAAAGCTTATCAGCGTACCTATCACTCCATCTGACATCAACGATGACAATGTGCCAGCCGTGTTTTCGACGATGTTGAATGCGGAACCGCTGCTCAGGAAAGATTGCACTGAGCCAGGAGAGTTGAAGTCGAGTGAAGAATTAACGTCGAAGGTAACATCAGGAGTTATGCTTGGGACATTGGCAGGAACAGCGTCTTGTGCGATTGTGTCATCAACTTTCCATAATTTCCCGCTAATGACATCTGCAGCCAGGGACGAAGTCGTTGCAAGCATGGTTACGATCGCCATCGCGTATGCGCGGACACTGGTAAACTGCTTTTTCATTGGGATCTCCTCTGAAACATTTGCCAGTTTTTCCCCGAACTGACATCGGGTATGGACACTGTTTGGAAAGGGACAGCTGTGAGCCTAACGGTTACGCTAACCGGCGCCCAAGCGCGTAGCGATTGAGTGTTCAGCGCGCGAAGCGCGCGGGGTTGAGCAGGACTGCTCGGCGAAACCGGACTCCCGCTCAATCGGGCGCACGATCTGCAAAGCATACCACTTGCGCCCGCCTGCGCAAATGTTCCTTGAAATTTCCGCGGGCGCTTCATCCGCCCGGGCTGCCTGGCCGGATCTTTTTCCATATCGTCCGGTATTGGTGGACATGAAAAAACCGCTGCCGGTCATCATGATCCGGCAGCGGTTTTCTGAAGCGATTGCCAAACAATCAATCAAACGGTTTGGGCCGTGGCGTGCTGTTCGTTGAAGGCGGCAGAATCGGCAATTGCAGCTTGGGCTGTTCGCCGGTCAACGTCTTCAGGAAAGCAACGATCTGCGCGTTTTCTTCTTTGGTGAAGCTCTTGCCGAGTTGCAGGCGCCCCATGATATCCACGGCATCTTCGAGCGTTTTGGCTGCGCCGTCGTGGAAGTAGGGGTAGGTCAGCTCGACGTTGCGCAGCGTCGGAACCTTGAAGAAGAAACGCTCGGCATCGTTTTTGCTGACTCCGGCGCGACCAATCTCCGGACTGCTGGTCTTGTACGGTTCGAACACGCCCATTTTCTGGAACGAATTGCCGCCGACCGCTTCGCCGTTATGACAGGCGACACAACCGCTGGTTTTGAATAATTCGTAGCCCTTGAGTTCTTCGGCGGTAATGGCTTTCTTGTTGCCCTTCAGCCATTGATCGAAGCGCGAATTGGGCGTTTTCAGCGTTTTTTCGAATTCGGCGATTGCCTCGGCGACCAACTGGATATCCAGCTTCTTGTCACCGTAAACCTTGGCAAAATCCGCTTTGTATTGCGGAATCGAGTTCAGCACTTCGACGGTCAGCTCGTGCGTGAAAGCCATTTCCTTCGGATTGGCGATCGGGCCAGAAGCCTGTTCCTGAAGATCCTTGGCCCGGCCATCCCAGAACTGAACGAAGTTCAGGCTGGAATTCAGAACCGTCGGCGAATTGATCGGCCCTTGTTGCCAACGGTCGCCAATCGAGGTCGGCAGATTGTCCGAGCCGCCCATGCTCAGATTGTGGCAGGAGTTGCAGGAAATGAACCCCGACTTGGACAGACGGGGATCGAAGAACAGCTTTTTGCCAAGCTCGACCTTGGCCGGGTTGGTGATCTTGGCTGGAACGATCGGCTGGATCGGTTCGTCCTTGCTTTGTGCCACGGCAAAGGCCGCGCCTGTAACGCCCGCAACCACGATCGTGGCGGTCATGACGGTGCGGATTGCTTGCGAAGCTCGTGTTAACGTATTCACGTAAATCTCTCCTGGAAGTTGAGCAACTCTGGGTCTGCTTGTTTTTGAATACCACAAAAAACCGGGCGACTCATTGATGCCCGTACGTTAAATTTTAACGCTTTTTCCCCCGCTTTACAGATATTTTGAGAGGTTTTAGCTTTGCCAGGCGAGGCGCTCGCAAGGCCGATCACCACCCCGCCAGATGCCGACGCACCGAAATGGCCGTACCCAGCCAGCCCAGGGCCGCAGCAAGCCCAATGAGCGCCAGTGATTCCTGCCAGCGGGGGCCGGCGAGCGCAATCATCACGCCATAGGTTTCGCCCACCTTCGCCACCGGCGCAGCCAACCCAGTGATTCCGCCCCATACCGCCCCCAGGGCAACCAGACCGCCGAGCGCGCCTTGCAGCGCGCCGAACCAGTAAAACGGCCGACGAATGAAGCGGTTGGTCGCCCCGAGCAGGCGGCTGACTTCGATTTCGTTCTTCTGGGTCAGAATTTGCAGACGAATGGTGTTGAAGGTGACGATCACCAGGGCCACCCCAAGCAAGGCCGACAAGCCCAGCATCACCACGCGCGCCAGTCCGAGCAGCGCTGCCAGCCGCTTGACCCAGGCCGAATCGAGCTGAACATGCGCAACACCCGGCCAGCTTTTCATCTTCGCCGACAAAGCCTCGAACAATTCAGGATTCTCGCCTCGCAGAGTGACGATGAAGGCATCGGGCAAGGGATTGGCGTCGATCCCGTTCAACACATCGGCTAGGCCGCTGTTCTGGAGTTGCTTCAGGGCTTCATCGCGCGATACGAAACGAAAACCGGCCAGTCGCGGTTCGTTTTCGAGATGCTGTTTGATGGCGTCGATCCGCGCGGAGTCGGCATCGTTATCGAGAAAAATGCTGATTTCAGGCGTGCCGGATACGCCTCGCGCCAGCGCGCTGACATTGTCGAGCAGGACATAGCCGCCTGCCGGCAGCGTCAGCGCAATGCCCATCACCAGCGCCGAGAGCAGCGTTCCGAACGGCTGCCCGACAAGCCGTTTGAGGGCATGCACAAACGCGCGGAAATGAAGATAAATCCAGTTGCGCATCATTGCTCCACGATCTGTCCGCGATCCAGTACGATCCGGCGCGGCGACCATTGCTTGAAAAGGGAGAAGTCATGCGTGGCCACCAGCACCGTGACGCCCGCGCTGTTGAACGATCCGAAAAGTTCGGCGATCTCGGCCGCATAGGCCGGATCGAGATGGGCGGTCGGCTCGTCGGCAATCAGGATCGAGGGTCGGTTGACGAAGGCGCGCGCAAGGGCCACCCGTTGTTGTTCGCCGCCGGAAAGACCGGCGGGAAATTCCTTTTCCCGCCCGGAAAGTCCGACGAGATCAAGCGCCACCGCCACCCGTCGGGCCGCCTCACCCGGCGGCAGACCGTCGATGACGAGCGGCAGGAGAATGTTGTCATACACCGACCGATCGAACAGCAACCGGGTTTCCTGCAAGACCATCCCGATTTTGCGCCGCAGGTAGGGCGCCGCCCGTTTGGGCATGCGTGAAACGTTCTGCCCGTTGATTTCCACCATGCCGGAGCTCGGGCGCTCGATGGCCGGAATGAGCTTGAGCAGCGTGCTTTTCCCCGCGCCCGAATGCCCCGAGAGCACCACCATCTCGCCGGGTTCGATCTGAAAACTGATCTCATCGAGCGCCATGTAACCGCCGGGGTAGCGCTTGGTGACATTATTGAAAATGATCATGCGCCCTCCCCCTCCTTGTCGAAGAGCGCGTCGACGAACTCGGATGCCCGGAAGGGTTGCAGGTCGTCGATCCCTTCCCCTACCCCGATGAAGCGCAACGGCTTCGGGCACTGACGCGCAATGGCTGCCACCACGCCGCCCTTGGCCGTTCCGTCGAGCTTGGTCAACACCAGCCCCGTCACCCCGACCGCCGCATCGAACGCCTTGACCTGCGTCAGCGCGTTCTGTCCGATGTTCGCATCCAGCACCAGCATCACTTCGTGCGGGCCGGAGGGTTCGGCCTTCGTGATCACCCGCCGCACCTTGGCGATTTCTTCCATCAGGTGAAGCTGAGTCGGCAGACGCCCGGCAGTATCGGCGAGCACGATGTCGATGCCGCGCGCGCGCGCCGCATTGATCGCATCGAAAATGACCGCAGCGGCATCCCCTCCTTCCTGCGCAATCACTGCAACATCGTTACGCTCGCCCCACGTCATCAACTGCTCGCGCGCCGCCGCGCGAAAGGTATCGCCTGCCGCCAGCAGCACGCTTTTGCCCTGATTCTGAAAGTATTTGGCGAGCTTGCCGATCGAAGTCGTCTTGCCCGAGCCGTTCACCCCGGCCAGCATGATGATGTAGGGCTTGCGCCCCGACACGTCGAGCGCCTGCTCCAGCGGGGTCACGATCTCCAGCAGCCCGTCGGCCAGCGTTTGCCGCAGTTGTTCGGCGTTCTCCAGCCGATCCTTTTTCCAGCGCGTTCGCAGTTTTTCGATCAGATGCTGCGTCACCTCCACGCCGCAATCGGCCATCAGCAACGTGGACTCCAACTCTTCGAGCAAATCCTCGTCGATCTTGCGCCGCCCGAGCAGACCCGCCAACCCGCCGCCGAGTTGCTGCCGGGTGCGGGACAGCCCTGATTTCAGGCGATCCACCCATGAGCGTTTTACGGGCGCGGGCGGCTCATCGGCAGGAACCTGCGGCGAGGCGGGGCGGGAAGAATCGGCGTCGGGGCGTGGAGCAGTTTTTTTGGAGAAACCAAACATGAGAAATCAGATCACAGAAGAAGTTTGATGCGCGCCCAAAACCTTCGGTTACGGCTATGATGTTACGTTGACTACGACGCGCAATAAATGCGCGGATTCTAACAGGATTGCCCCATGTCTTCTGGTTTCTTCTTCTCCCCCTTGCGCCGCTCGCTCTGGCGCCTGACGCTCGCTGCCTGTCTGCCGATTGCTCTGCCCGCGCAGGCCAATCCGTTCGAGACCACGCTCGACAACGGCATGAAAGTCGTCGTGCGCGAAGACCGCCGCGCGCCCTCCGTCGTGCACATGGTCTGGTATCGCAGCGGCTCCATGGACGAACCGGCAGGAGTCACCGGAGTCGCGCACGTACTCGAACACATGATGTTCAAGGGCACGCACAAGGTCGGCCCCGGCGAATTCAACGCGCGCATCGCTGCCCTCGGCGGGCGCGACAATGCCTTCACCAGCCGCGATTACACCTCGTACTTCCAGCAGATTCCCCCCGCCCATCTCGGCACGATGATGGCGCTCGAAGCCGACCGCATGAAAAACCTCGCCCTCACCGACAAGGATTTTTCGCGCGAAATCGAAGTCATCAAGGAAGAACGGCGGCTGCGTACCGATGATCGCCCGCGCGCGCTCGTCTTTGAGCAACTGATGGCAACCGTCTTCCAGGCCCACCCGTATCATCACCCGATCATCGGCTGGATGACCGACCTCGAAACCATGACCGCCGAAGACACGCGCGCCTGGTACAGGAACTGGTACGCCCCCAACAATGCCACCCTCGTCGTCGTCGGCGACGTCGACCACCAGGCGGTTTTCAAACTTGCCAAACAGCATTACGGCGCGATCAAACCCGTAAAACTCTCCCCGCGCCGCGTCAACAACGAACCCAAACAAATCGGCGCCAGAACCGTCGTCGTCCGCGCCCCGGCCGAATTGCCTTACCTCGCAATGGCCTGGCGCGTCCCGGCGCTGCGAAATCCTCAATCCGATCGTGAAGCCTTCGCCCTTCAGATGCTGGCCGAAATCCTCGATGGTTACGATGGCGCGCGCCTGAACCGCCGCCTCGTGCGCGAGCAGCGCATCGCCGTCTCCGCCGGAGCCGCTTACGATGGCATCAATCGCGGCCCCGCCCTCTTCTATCTCGAAGGCGTCCCCGCCCCCGGTCAGAGCGTCGAGGCGCTCGAAGCCGCCCTGCGGGCCGAATTGCAGCGCATTCGCGATGAAGGCGTGAGCGAAGCCGAACTGAACCGCGTCAAGAATCAGGCGCTGGCCACGCGCATCTATTCGCGCGACTCCCTGATGGGGCAGGCCATGGAAATCGGGCAACTCGAAAGCTCCGGCCTGTCGTGGCGCGACGATGTCCGGCTGCTGGCAGGACTGCGGGCCGTGACCGCCGAAGAAGTGCGCGAAGTGGCCCGACGCTGCTTCGATGACGCAAGCCTCACCACCGCCCGGCTCGATCCCCTGCCCTTGCCCTCCTCCACGCCTGAAACCGCCGCCGCCCCGCAACAGCCCTGACCCGCTCATCTCAAGGTTTTTTCGATATGCGTTTTTTCGCCACTCCCTTCTCGGCCTTATCGCGCCGCCTGCGCGTCCCGGCGCTGGCTTCGCTTGTCCTCATTTCCGGCATCGACATTGCCCTGGCCGCTCCCCGCATTGAACAATGGACGGCCCCCACCGGCGCAAAAGTCCTTTTCATCGCCAGCCATGAACTGCCGATGATCGACATCCAGATCGACTTTGCCGCAGGAGGCGTCTTCGATCCTCCGGGCAAGAGCGGCGTTGCCAGTTTTGCCCACGGCCTGCTCGACGCCGGCGCGGGGGATTTCGATGAACAGGCCATTTCCGAACGCGCCGCCGACCTTGGACTCATCCTCGGCGGCAGTGCGGGCGAAGACCGCGCCAGCCTCACCCTGCGCGCGCTCTCGGCCGCTCGGGAACGTGACGATTCCGTAGCGCTGGCCGCCACCGTGCTCGCCAGCCCCCGGTTTTCCGCCGAAATACTCGAACGCGAGCGCGTCCGCGCATTGGCCAATCTGCGCGAAGCGCTCACCAATCCCGCCGTACTGGCCGCACGGGCCTTCAACGCCGCGATTTACGCCGGGCACCCCTACGGCGCCGACAGCGATGAAAAATCTCTCTCCGCAATCACCCGCGAAGACCTCATCGCCTTTCATGCCCGTTACTACAACGCGCGTAACGCCTCCATCGCCATCGTCGGCGACCTCGACCGCGCCACGGCCGAAAAAATCGCGATCGCCCTCACTCAAAACCTGCCCGCCGGAAACAAGGCCGAAGCGCCGCCCGCGCCCCTCCTGCCCAGGGAAGCCCAGATCACACGCATTGCCAACCCTTCCGCCCAGGCGCACATCCTCGTCGGCCAGCCGGGCATGAGCCGCGATGACCCCGACTACTTCCCGCTGCTCGTCGGCAACCACATTCTCGGCGGCGGAGGTTTTACTTCGCGGCTCATGAAAGAGGTGCGCGAAAAGCGTGGTTTTGCTTATGACATTCACAGCTATTTCGAGCCTCGCCGCGTCCTCGGCCCCTTCCGTATCGGTCTGCAAACCAAAGGGACACAGAGCGCGTCCGCGCTCGATGTCGTGCGCGTCACGCTCGCCGCCTTCATCAATGAAGGCCCCACCGAAAAAGAACTGCGCGCGGCGCGCGACAACCTCGTCAACGGTTTCGGCCTGCGGCTCGATTCCAACGCCAAGATGCTCGGCTACGTCTCCCTGATCGGTTTCTACGACCTGCCCCTCGACTGGCTCGAACGTTACCCGCAAGCCGTGAGCGCCGTGAGCCGCGAAGCGGTACGCGATGCCTTTGCCCGCCGCGTGCGCCCCGATCGTCTCGTCACCGTGATTGCCGGCGGAGACGGCGACAAGGGCGAAAGCGCAAGCGATAAGGGAGCAGCAACCAGACCGTGAGCGCGCATCACCGGGTTCGCATCGTCGGCGGAATGTGGCGCTCGCGGCTCGTTGACATCGCCGACGTCCCCGCCCTCAGACCGACGCCGGATCGCGTGCGCGAGACCCTGTTCAACTGGCTTGGACAGACTCTCGACGGCCTCGCCTGCCTCGATCTGTTTGCCGGCTCCGGCATCCTCGGCTTCGAGGCCGCCTCGCGCGGCGCGGCCAGTGTCACCCTCGTCGAACGAGACCCCCGCGCCCATGCTGGCCTTTTGCGCAATGCCGGAAAATTGGGCGCAACACAAATGGAGATCGTGCGGGGTGATGCGTTAGAATTCCTCATTTCCACGACGCGGCAATTCAACGTAGCATTCGTCGATCCGCCTTACCGGCAGGGTTTGATCAAACGGATCATGCCTTTGCTGGGCCGGGTTATCCCCCTTGGCGGCTTGGCGTATGCCGAAGCTGAAACGCCGCTCGATCCATTTGCGGGGTGGCAGGTGCTCAAGCAAGGTCGCGCCGGACAGGTTCATTTTCAACTTCTCGAACGTATCGAAACCGAATGAAAGACTCTGTGGCCGTTTACCCCGGCTCCTTCGATCCCTTCACCCGCGGACACGAAAACCTCGTGCGCCGCGCGGCGTCGATGTTTGAGAAGATCATCGTCGCCGTGGCCGCCAGCCGCCAGGAAACCCTGTTCCCGCTCGCAGAGCGCGTCGAGATTGCCACCGAAGTGCTCCGCACGCTCCCCAACGTCGAAGTCATCGGCTTCGACTGTCTGCTCGTCGATTTTCTACGCCAGCGCGAAGCCCGGATCGTCGTGCGCGGAGTGCGCACGCTGGCCGATTTCGAATACGAAGCCCGGATGATGGCGATGAATCGTAAGCTTTACCCCACATTGGAAACTGTGTTCTTGCTCCCTTCCGAAGAACACGGTTATCTTTCAGCCAGCGTCGTGCGCGAAATCGCCCGCCACGGCGGCGACGTAAGTCAATTCGTGCCCGAAGCTGTTTTTTCACGCCTGCAACGCAAGTTCTGATTCAAATAGAGGAAACCAACGACATGTCCCTGATGATTACCGACGAATGCATCAACTGTGATGTTTGTGAACCCGAATGCCCCAACAGCGCAATTTCGCAGGGTGACGAAGTCTATGTGATCGACCCCGCAAAATGCACCGAGTGCGTCGGCCACTTCGACGATCCGCAATGCATAGAAGTCTGCCCGGTCGACTGCATTCTCAAGGACCCGGATCACGCGGAATCGCAAGACGAACTGCTTGCCAAATTCAAGAAGCTCAACCCCGCCTGAACATTCCCCCACGCCCCCACCCTAACCCTCCCCCGCAAGCGGGGGAAGGAGACTGGTTCCTTTTCCCGCAAGCGGAGGAAGAAAACCGATTCCCTCCCCCGCTTGCGGGGGAGGGTTGGGATGGGGGCAGCAGCACTGCATGAAATTGAATCGAAACCGCTTCAATCAACCCCCTTTGGGGTACTACATCTAGTACAAATATTTCGCTTGACACACAACAAAAAATCGTAACTGTTTGTTTATTATAGAAATCATAATTTTGCAAATTTTTTAACATGGCGGTATTCTGCGCATCTCGCCAATTCTGTTTCAGGGAGATCGAAGACACCATGAGCGCGACATCCCAGACCACTCTCAAACCCACGGCCGACAATCTGGCCCCGCAGGAAATTTCCGCCGAAGTTCTGGTCGAAAAATATGCGAAGGGGGACGAAAAAACCGTGCATGAGGTGCGCCAGCGCGTAGCGCGGGCGCTTGCTGCGGTCGAGGCCGAAGATAAACGTGCGTTCTGGGAAGCGCGTTTTCTGGAAGCGCAGGAGCGAGGATTCGTTCCCGCAGGGCGCATCAACAGCGCGGCAGGCACGACGCTGGCGGCTACGCTCATCAACTGCTTCGTGCAGCCGGTGGGCGACTCCGTCACCAATTCCGTCGATGGGCGTCCCGGCATCTATACCGCGCTTGCCCAAGCGGCGGAAACCATGCGGCGCGGCGGCGGCGTGGGCTACGACTTTTCTTCGATCCGCCCCAAGGGCGCACTGGTCAAGGGAACCGCTTCCAGCGCCTCAGGGCCGGTGTCGTACATGCGGGTGTTCGATCGTTCGTGCGAAACGGTGGAGTCCGCCGGCGCGCGACGCGGCGCGCAGATGGGCGTGTTGCGGTGCGATCACCCCGACATCGAGGAGTTCATCCACGCCAAGGACAAGGGCGATCTGGCCAATTTCAATATCTCCATCGGCGTCACCGACGCTTTCATGCGTGCGGTGGAAGCGAATGAGATGGTCGAACTCGTCCACAAGGCCGAGCCGGGCGAAGACTTCAAGGCCGCAGGCGCATACCAGCTCGATGACGGAACGTGGACCTATCGCAAGGTCGAGGCCCGCGACCTGTGGGCGCAGATCATGCACTCGACCTACGACCACGCCGAACCGGGCATTCTTTTCCTGGATCGGATGAATCAAGACAATAACCTCGGTTATTGCGAAACCATCGAGGCCACCAATCCCTGCGCCGAACAGCCGCTGCCGCCGTATGGCTGCTGCTGTCTGGGTTCGATCAATCTGACGCTGTTCGTTCAGGAACCGTTTTCCAAAAAAGCCGCTTTCGATTTCAATGGGTTCGGCAAGGTGGTCGATGTCGCCGTGCGCATGCTCGACAACGTGCTCGACTGCACGCACTGGCCACTGGAACAGCAGCAGGAAGAAGCGCGCTCCAAGCGTCGGATCGGTCTGGGTTTCACCGGACTGGGCGATGCGCTCATCATGCTGTGCAAGCGTTACGACACCGAGGAAGCGCGCGAAGAGGCGCGCAAAATCGCCGAATATCTGCGTGACCGCGCCTATGCCGCTTCGGCGGAACTGGCCCGCGAACGCGGGGCGTTCCCGCTCTTCAACGCAGACATGTACCTGTCCGGCGGCAACTTCGCCTCACGCCTGCCCGGCGCGTTGAAAGAGCGCATCCGCAAGCACGGCATCCGCAATTCGCACCTGCTGTCCATCGCGCCCACCGGCACGATCAGCCTCGCGTTTGCGGATAACGCCTCCAACGGCATCGAGCCGCCGTTCTCCTACACCTACACGCGCAGAAAGCGCACGATCGACGGAGATTTCAGGGAACACAGCGTGGAAGACTACGCCTGGCGGCTCTATCGCCACCTGGGCGGCGACGTCAACAACCTGCCGCCGTGGTTCGTCACCGCGCTGGAAATTTCCGCCGCCGCTCACAAGGACATGGTGGCCGCCGTCGCGCCCTACGTCGACACGTCCATTTCCAAGACGGTCAACGTCCCGGAAGATTATCCGTATTCGGATTTTGAAGATCTTTATCTCTCGGCGTGGAAATCCGGCCTCAAAGGGCTGGCCACCTATCGCCCCAATAGCGTACTGACCCCAGTATTGTCCGTCACACCCGCCGATAGCCAGAAAAAACCGCAGGACGTCGACATTCCGGACGCCAATCGCCGACTCTCGATCAAGACTCTGCCTGCTCCGGTGCTCACCACGCTGCGCTGGCCGGGCCGTCCGGTGCTGCCCGCCGGCAACATGGCCTGGACGTACATGATTGACGCGCCCTCCGGCGGCTTCGCCCTCTTCGTCGGGGAAGTCGATGAAGTGCTCGACATGTTCAACCGCAAACTCCCGTTTGAAGTCTGGGTGAACGGGGCCGATCAGCCGCGCGGCCTGGGCGCGGTTGCCAAGACGCTCTCGATGGACATGCGCGCCAACGACCACGCCTGGCTCAAGCTCAAGCTCGACACCCTGGCCCGCACCGTCGGCGAAAAATCCTTCGAGATGCCCTTCCCGCCCCACGGCGAGAAAAAACTCGTCCCCGGCGCGGTATCCGCCTTCGCCCAGGTCGTGCACTATCACTGCGAGCAACTCGGCACGTTCTCCCACGCGGGACCGACCCCGGTGCTCGATACGCTGTTCAGCCTGGAAGAACCCAGAACCGGCACCGACGGCACGCTTTCCTGGACCGTCGACATCCACAACCCGGCCACGGGCGAAGATTTCGTGCTCGGCTTGAAGGAAATCACCCTGCCCGACGGCGTGACCCGCCCCTATTCGGCTTGGCTTTCCGGCAACTACCCGAGGGCGCTCGACGGCCTCACCCGCATCCTGGCGCTCGACATGCGCGTGATGGACCCGGCCTGGATCGGGATGAAACTCAGGAAACTTCTCGACTATCCCGAACCGCTCGGCGACTTCATGGCCTTCGTGCCGGGCGTGCGCAAACAGCAGACTTTCCCGTCCACCGTGGCCTACATCGCCCGCCTCATCATTCACCGCTATGCGATGCTCGGCGTGCTCGACGAAAACGGCTATCCGGTAGCCGAAATGGGCATCCTGGAGTCGCCGCGCATCAATAGCGAGCCAAAGGTCATGCACGGCGCGTCGTGCAAGGAATGCGGCAACCACACCGTGATCCGCAAGGATGGCTGCGACTTCTGCACCGCCTGTGGCGCGGTTGGCGCATGTGGATAAAACACGCTCACAGCGCCCGCATTCAGCTACACTACGAGGGATGACATCACGAATCGAGGCGAAAAGCCTCGATTCGTGGTCTTGCTTTCGTTTTTCTGACACGGGTTATCCCCGTCCTGATGCCTGATATGATGCGCCGCCGCCTGAACTGGTTTTTAGGTTTTTTTGCCGCAACGCTGTTTTTTGCGGCCTCTGTTTCTGCTGAACAGCCACGCCCCACTCCGGCGCATGCCGACGCGGCCATTGCTACCGTTCACCTGCTGTCGCGTTATCACTACCAGGCGCCACCGCTCGACAGCGCGCTTTCGGCAAAGATTTTCGACCGTTACCTGAAGGCGCTCGATCCCGCACGTCTGTTTTTCCTGCAATCCGACGTTAACGATTTCTCTTACGCACGCACCACGCTCGACAGCGCCATTCTCGAAGGCAGGCTCGATACGCCTTTCCTCATGTTCGCCCGCTATACCGGGCGCGTCAAAAAAGTTCGGACCATCATCCAGGAACTGCTCGGCGCCAATTTCGATTTCACCGTAGACGAGAGCTTTGAGCCGGATCGCAGCGAAGCGCCCTGGGCCGCTTCGGACAGCGAATTGCGCGAGATATGGCGCAAACGGGTCAAGAATGACTGGCTGCGCCTGCGGATGGCCGGAAACAACGACGCCGCCATTCGCCGCACGCTTGCCAAACGCTATAGCCACGCGCTGGATCGCTCCACCAAACTCAACAGCGACGACGTATTCCAGGTTTTCATGAACGCCTGGGCCGGCACGCTGGAGCCGCACACCAACTACCTCGGGCCGCGCGCGGCTGAAGACTTCTCCATTTCAATGAAGCTGTCGCTGGTCGGCATTGGCGCAGTGCTTCAGGAACGCGACGATTACGTGATCGTGCGCGAGCTCATTCCCGGAGGTCCCGCGCTGCGTTCGGGCAAACTCAACGTCGGCGACCGTATCGCCGGCGTCGCACAGGGCGAAAAAGCCGTCATGATCGACGTCACCGGCTGGCGGGTCGATGAAGTCGTCCCGCTCATCCGGGGCAAACAGAATTCCATTATCGTGCTCGACATTCTGCCCGTCGACGCTCCGCCTGATGGCGTACACCGCCAGGTCACGCTCGTGCGCGATACCGTCCGCCTCGAAAACCAAGCCGCTTCAGGTTCGATACGCGAGATTCGCAACAATGGGCAACTCCAGAAAATCGGCATCATCAAATTGCCCAGTTTCTATCAGGATACCGAAGCGCGCCGCAAATCCCCGCAATTTCGTAGCGCCACCCGTGATGTCACCCGGATCATCGGAGAGCTCAAACGCGACAAGATTGACGCCCTGCTGATCGACCTGCGCGACAACGCGGGAGGTTCGCTTGACGAAGCCGTCTCGCTCACCGGGCTTTTCATCGACAGCGGCCCCGTCGTCATTCAGCAGAACTCGCGCGGTCAAACCCGCGTCGAACGTATTCCCACAACGGGCATGACCTGGGAAGGTCCACTCGGCGTGCTCATCAACCGCGCATCCGCATCCGCTTCCGAAATTTTCGCTGCCGCCATACAGGACTACGGACGCGGCATCGTGATCGGCGAAGACAGCTTCGGCAAGGGCACGGTACAGACCCTGATCGACCTCGACGAACTGGAACGCAGCCCGCAGCGTCGTTACGGCGAAATCAAGATGACCATCGCCCAGTTCTTCCGCATCTCGGGCGGCACGACCCAGTTACGCGGCGTCAGCCCCGATATCAACCTGCCCTCGCTCATTGATGCCAAGAACTTCGGCGAATCGGCCTACGAGAATGCCCTGCCCTGGACGCGCATTGCCCCGGTTGAATTTCGCAGCGCAGGCAACATCGCCTCCCTGTTGCCCGCGCTCGCCCTGCGACACGAACAACGAGTCGCACAAAACAAGGACTTTCTCCAGTTCAAGGAAAAAGCCGCAGAACTGAATACCTTGCGCGAAGTGAAATCCTTTTCGCTCAAGGAAAGCATACGGCGCGCCGAACGCGACCGCATGGAAGCCCGCGCCAAGGCGCGGAGCAAAAACACCGAACTGTCGTCCGGCAGCGAAGACTCCGTCGAGGATGAAGTGGGCGACGACGGCCTGCTCGCCAATGAACGTAGTCTCTCCAATGAGCTTGCCGCCGAAAAAGCGCGCAAATCTGCGCGCGATGTCCTTCTTGAGGAGAGCGCAAACATCCTCGGCGACATGGTCGGTCTTCTTCGCGCCAGTTCTTCTTCCGAAGTCGCCCAGCGCGAAAAACCACGGTAATCTTGAGCAACACCGGCTCCGGAGGCCGCAGGTCAGCCTGCGGCCTCCGGTTTTGCATATCCTCGGTTTTATCCCAAAACACACCCGGCATCACCAAACGATTGGCGATACCCGGTATTGGAATATACAATAGCTCGCCTGTACCGCTTTGCGGTTTGTCTAGCCTACGCTCCGGCAGCGCTTGCTTTTGCAGGAGAGGAGAAACATATGGATGGTGGAGAGACGTATGGACGGTGTTCATCTGTTGGGGGAGTGGTATGACTGCCCTGCCCACACGCCGGAATTCAACCGTGCTGAGGCATTACGCGAAGTTTGCCTGAAAGCCGTCGAGGCTTCGGGACTGACCGCTGTCGGAGAGCTTTTTCATCAGTTCGATCCGCACGGCGTCACCGGCGCTGTGATTCTGGCTGAATCGCATCTGGCGATTCACACCTGGCCGGAATCCGGTTTTGTCACCATCGACGTGTATGTCTGCAACTACACCACCGACAACACCGATAAGGCGCAAAAACTCTACGAGATGATCAAAGCCGTTTTGAAACCGGCCCGTACACATTTCCAGAAAATCCTTCGGGGCAACAGGAATGACTGAACCGGCGGCCTTGAGCGCAGCCGGAGACGCCCTGACCGAATCGCTGACGCCCGATTGGGGCTTTTTCATCCGCTCGATCAAACGGCATGAGGCATTTCATTCGGGCTTGCAGGAAGTCGAGGTACACGATTCCGAATCGTTCGGCGCCCTGTTTCGGCTTGACGGCCATTTCATGACATCGGAAAAGGACGAGTTTTTCTATCACGAAAATCTCGTCCACATGGCCGCCATCACACACGATCAGCCGCGCCGCGCGCTCATCGTCGGCGGTGGCGATGGCGGTTCGGCAGAGGAGTTGTTCAAGCATCCGAGCATCGAGCACATCACCCTGGTGGAGATCGACCAAGCAGTCGTCGACATCTCCCGTCGCTATCTACAGTGCGTACACTGCGGCAGCCTCGACGATCCGCGACTGACGCTGAAAATCGAGGATGGTTTCTCCTACGTCAAAGCCAGCACAGAGTCGTTCGACTTGATTGTGCTCGATCTGACCGATCCGGGCGGCCCATCGACGCTGCTCTACACGCCAGAGTTTTACCGCGCCTGCGCCGCTCGTCTGGGCGAGGACGGCATCATGACGCTGCACATCGCCAGCCCGCTCGCCAACCCGGAGCAGATCCGCGAAACGCTGCAACGGCTGCGCGAAGCTTTCAATCACGTCGTCCCCTTCCTCACGTCGGTGCCACTCTATGGCGGACTTTGGCTGATGGCGTTTTGCTCACAGCGGGCCGATCCGCGCCGACTGACTACTGAGGTTGTCGAAGCGCGATTGCAGGAGCGCGGGATTCGTGATCTTCAGTATTACAACGGCGCGATGCACGGCGCGGCGCTGGCGCTGCCGAATTTTGTGCGGGCGATGGTGGCGTAGGGGTGGCGTCGGGCTGCGGCAACTCTTTTTCAGGAGCATGCGCTCAAGCATCAAAAGTCCTTTGAAACCATTGCTCGAATGGCTCGTCAAAATCGGTGCCAAAGTATGCTATTTCCATGCTTCCTTTCGCGATTTTTGTATTGGGATGAGCCTCTCCAAGTCTTTGCAAAAATATCCGGAAAGCCTTCTGATACCACTCCAGCGCCTTGGCGTAATCCCCCTGTTTGTCGAAGACAAGCGCGATGTTGTTGTACGTGGTGGCGGTGGAAGGGTGCTCCTTGCACAGTACCTTTTCCTTGATGACTAACGCCTTCTGATACCACTCCAGCGCCTTGGCGTAGTCCCCCTGCTTGTCGAAGAGCACCGCGATGTTGTTGTACGTGGTGGCGGTGGAAGGGTGCTCCTTGCACAGTACCTTTTCCTTGATGACTAACGCCTTCTGATACCACTCCAGCGCCTTGGCGTAGTCCCCCTGCTTGTCGAAGAGCACCGCGATGTTGTTGTACGTGACGGCGGTGTCCCGGTGCTCCTTGCCAAGTACCTTTTCACGGATGTCTAAAGCCTTCTGATGCCACTCCAGCGCCTTGGCGTAGTCCCCCTGATCGGAGCAGACCTCCGCGATGTTGTTGTACGTGGCGGCGGTGGAAGGGTGCTCCTTGCCCAGTATCTTTTCACAGATGGCTAATGCTTTCTGATTCCACTCCAGCGCCTGTCCGTACTGCGCTAATCTTCTACTGCCTATTCCCAATAAATGATAGAGCCGTGCCGTCTCTTCCTCTTTATCATCATTGCCGACATATGCTTTTTCCGCGTATCCCGCTATAACAGAAGCATGAACAGCAATCCGTTCAAACCGTTCGCGCTGTTCCCGGTCGCCATAACCATCCTCACCCGGTAACTCCTCTATCACCGCTTCCATGCAAACATTCAACCAATCTGTTTCACTGTCTTTGATCTGCCCTCTGCCAATCTCCTGCACAAGACGGTGGATATTACAAAAAATCCTATCCTTCTTTATAAGTGAATAGTCCAGCATTTCTGCAACAATCTCATTTCGTCTGTGAGGGTTCGCCAAGTCTTCACAAAGAGGAGAGGGAAGTTTCTCCCGCTGCCGCTCGAAAAAATCCAGTGGAATCTTATCCGGCGACATATAAGTAAAAAGATTGAACAATTGCCTTGCACTCTCACTCAACCTGTCAAAAGAAAGCGCAAGAGTTTTCGTTACAGTATGAGGATAATCTGTCGTCGGCTTGGCTATTTCTTGTTGAAACGCATCTTCTGCCTTATCCTCACCCAACAAGTCCAGGTATTCCGAACAGGATATTTGGGCCTTCTCTATATATGCCGCAGCTTGTTCCAAAGCCAGTGGAAAGCAACTCAACCGCTTTGTCAGTTTATTCAAGACGGATTTGCTGTCGATCAAGTGCGGAGATTTTTTGAGACGAGCGCGCATAAATCTTACCGCTTCATCGGGAGCAAAAGCCTCGATGTCAACCGACTCCATCTGTCCCGATAACTGACTATGGCGCGTTGTAATCAAAACATGCCCCGTCCGTACACCCGAAACATAAGGCGCAATGACTTCGCTTTGCTCTACGTTATCAAAAATGAAAAGCCACGCATCGTGCGCCGCAAACCAATCCTTCAGGCGTTTGCCCAGATCTTCCGGGGATAATTTCCGCGCCTCGTCCATGCCTTCAGGTATGAGACCGAAGGTTTCGGCAAAACCAAGGCAATCATCGAAAGCGGTCTCTTTAAATTCCGCGTGAACGAACCAGATGGCGTCCCTGTAGTCGCTCATAGAACGATGGGCATACTCTATAGCGGTTTGTGTCTTGCCAATGCCGCCCAGACCGGTGATGGCCTGCTTCAGGCAAACTGCGCCGCCGGGTTTGAAGTGCGTGCGTATTTCGTCAAATTTTTTGCCATGCTCCAAAAAATATTTATTGCGTTCCGGCAGGTTGCTCGGGGGAAGGCTGCCGGGAAACAACTTTCGCGGCTTTGCGGGCGTATTAGGAAAGGCGGGTTTCTTCCGGGGCTTTTCTGTCAAAACAAGGTCAACTAAAAGTTTTTCCTCTGCCACTTTTTCATCATGGATATTGTGTAAATCACAATAGACGCGCGCATATAAAAGCCCGTCAGGTTCCACATTCCTAATTCTGACGGGGATAAGCTTTTTGCCTTTTTTAACCGCAGCGCCAAACGCGCTTGCCCATTCTTCATTGCAGTAGGCGGATTCCAGATATTCCTGTGAAAGAACAGGAATACAAACATCACACTCACGCAGAAACTCGTGCATCTTGAGTATAAAATTATCTCCTGCGTGAATATCCCATGCCTGAATCAGAGCAGTCTGACCATGCTCCTCCAGAACGCCTGCAATCCACTCAGCCCACGCCTCATCACACCCTGTGTAACTGACGAAGTATTTTTTGCCCCCCATACCCTTCTCCCCTGCCCAGGACGCTTATTGTCAGCCGATCCCCCGCTCTTCCGCCCACTTCATCCGCGCCTGACGCGCCTCTTCAAAAAGCTGTTCGAGCCGTGGACCGTTATCGGAGAGCAGCAGGGAACGAATGAGGGCAAGCTCGCCGAGGTATTGATCAAGCTCACCCAGAAGCGCCTGACGGTTGGCAAGGCAGATGTCGCGCCACATTTCGGGATGGCTGGCAGCGATGCGCGTGAAGTCGCGAAAACCGCTGGCGGCATGGGAAAACAGCAATTCCGCGTTAGCGCGGCCAGCGAGTTCATGAACGAGTCCGAAGGCCAGCAGGTGCGGCAGGTGGCTGACGGCGGCAAAGACGCGATCATGGTCTTGAGGCGCCATGTCGACAACCGACGACCCGCAGGCTTGCCAGACTTTCCGCACCTGCTCGACGACGGCAGGATCGTTTTCCGGCAACGGGGTCAGTACTGTGCGTTTGCCTCGAAAAAGCGTGGCGCTGGCAGCCTCTACACCGCTTTTCTCGGTTCCGGCAATAGGGTGCGCAGGAACGACGTGCGACAGATAGGCATCGAGATGGTGATAGGCGGAGGCCATGACGTCGCGCTTGGTGCTCCCGGCGTCGGTGACGATGGTCGACGCTTGCAGATGAGGCGCCATCGCTTCCATGATCGCGCCGGTCTGCCCGACCGGCATCGCCAGCAGAACAAAATCGGCTCCGTCGAGCGCCTGAGCCCAGTCCAGCGCAATTTCGTCGATCACATCGAGCGCCTTGGCGCGTTCGAGCGAAGCCCGCGAGCGCCCGATGCCAACCACATGCTCCACTTTGTTCTTGCTACGCAGAGCGAGCGCGAAGGAACCTCCAATGAGTCCGACTCCGCACACTACCAGCTTGCCAATCAAGGCCATGACGGGCTCTTCCTTTAGTTTGTTTGGGTTCGGGCCAACGCCTGTTGCAGCGCCGCAATGAAACGCGCGTTTTCTTCCGGCAGGCCAATCGAGACGCGTAACCATTCTGGCATGCCGTAACCGGCGATGGGGCGCACGATGACCCCCTGCGAGAGCAGGAATTGGTCGACCCTGGCGGCATCCCCTACCCGCACGGTGACGAAGTTGCCGAACGAGGGTATCCACTCCAGCCCCATTTCGGCGAAAGCCGCCGTCAGTTGGGCCATGCCCCGGCGGTTGTTTTCGGCCACTTTCTCGACGAAATCCTGATCTTCGAGCGCCGCCACGCCGGCGGCCTGCGCCACGGTGGAGGCATTGAAGGGTTGGCGTACCCGGTTCATCAGATCAGCAACTTCCGGATGCGCAACGCCATAACCAAGCCGCAACCCTGCCAGTCCGTAAGCCTTGCAGAGCGTGCGGGAAACCAGCAGGTTAGGAAAACGCGCAACCCAGCCGATGGCGTCGTAGCGCATCTCGACCGGTAGAAACTCGGTGTAAGCCTCATCGAGCACGACCAGCACATCCTGTGGCACACGCGCGAGAAAGGCTTCGATCTCGACGCCCGGCAGGAAGGTTCCGGTGGGATTGTTGGGATTGGCGATGAAGACGATGCGGGCGCTCTGGTCGATGGCCGAGAGCATCGCGTCGAGATCATGACCGTAGTTTTTGGCCGGAACCTGAATGCAACGCGCGCCGCGCGCAATCGTCGCCAGGGGGTAGACCGCAAACGAGTATTGAGCAAAAACCGCCGATGCGCCGGGCGAGAGAAACGCCTGGGTTGCGATTTCGAGCACGTCGTTGGAGCCGTTGCCGATCACCAGTTGCGCCATGTCAACGCCGTATTTTCGGGCCAGCGCCGCCTTCAACGCAAAGGCGTTGCCGTCCGGATAGCGGGCGCTCTCTTCCAGCACGGCGGCCGCTGCCGCCCTGGCTTTCGGACTCATGCCAAACGGATTTTCATTGGAAGCGAGCTTGATGATTTCCGTTTCGGGAATTCCGGTTTCGCGCGCCAGTTCGGAAACGGGCTTGCCCGGCTGGTATGGCGACAGGGAACGGACATAGGCTGGGGCGCGACTTGCAACAGGGGTACTCATTGGCAGGTTCCTGATTGTTCGGATTCGGTTTTCAGACTCGGCATTCATTTAGCGGCGGGATACGACCCCAATATCTTGAGGAAACCGGCTCGTTCGCCCAATTCCACCAGCGCGGCGGCCACCGATGCATCGTCCCGATGGCCGATGAGGTCGATGTAAAACACGTATTCCCACATTCCGTTTGGCGCGGGACGCGATTGCAGCCGCGACATGTCGACGCCGTGATGCGCAAGGGGTTCCAGCAATCCGAATACGGCTCCCGGACGATTGAGGGCGGAGCAGACGAGCGAGGTTTTATCCCGCCCGGAGGGACCCACGCCGTGATGGCCGATGACGAGAAAGCGGGTCGAGTTGTTGGGATTGTCTTCGATGTTCTCGGCGAACTTGTCGAGCCCGTAGAGTTCTGCCGCCGCTTCCCCGGCAATGGCGCAGGACTCCGGGTCTTCGGCCGCCATGCGCGCCGCTTCGGCGTTGCTTGCCACCGGCACTCTCGGCAGGTTGGCGAGGTTGGCATTGAGCCATTCATGGCACTGGGCAAGCGATTGTGCGTGCGAATAAAGCCTGCGTACCGCGCCAATTTCCGGGGCGCGCGAGAGCAGGTGATGATGAATGCGCAGTTGCTCTTCGCCGCACACCTGGAGCGAATGATCGAGCAACAGATCGAGCGTGCTGCCCACTGCGCCCTCGCTCGAATTTTCGACCGGCACGACGCCGTAATGTGCATGCCCCGCTTCCACGGCGCGGAAAACTTCGTCGATGGAGACTTGCGGCAGGAAGATGGGCGCAGAACCGAAATGCTTGCGGCTGGCGCTCTCGGAGTGCGTTCCCGCCGGGCCGAGATAGGCTATTTTGAGCTGCTCCTCCAGCGCAAGGCAGGCCGACATCACTTCACGGAAAATCTGCCGTACCGCGCCTTCCGGGAGCGGCCCCGGGTTGAGTTCGGCAATCCGGCGCAAAACCTGCGCCTCGCGCTCGGGCCGGTATGGAAAGCCCGCCTCGCCATAGCGCGATTTGATCTTGCCGACCTCCTGCGCACAGCGGGCGCGGCGGCTCAGGAGATCCAGCATCTGGCGGTCGATGTCGTCGATCTCCGCGCGCAAGGCCGAAAGTTCCGTATGCAGAGTTGAATTCATAGCTACAGGGTTAAATGCGTAAGTATAATCGCCGCCTGCTTCCGATTTACAGAGACCCCCCCATGTTCTCCGCACAAAATACTCTTGCCAAGACCGATCCTGAACTGTGGACTGCCATTGAGGCCGAAAACCGTCGCCAGGAAGAGCACATCGAACTGATCGCTTCCGAAAACTACGTCTCCCATGCCGTCATGGAGGCGCAAGGCTCGCAACTCACCAACAAATACGCCGAAGGCTATCCCGGCAAGCGTTATTACGGCGGCTGCGAGCACGTCGACGTGGCCGAGCAAATCGCCATCGACCGGCTGAAGGCGCTTTTCGGCGCGGACGCCGCCAATGTGCAGCCCAATTCGGGTTCGCAGGCCAATCAGGCGGTGCTGATGGCCTTTGCCAAACCGGGCGACACCATCATGGGCATGAGTCTGGCCGAGGGCGGGCATCTCACCCACGGCATGCCGCTCAACATGTCCGGAAAATGGTTCAACGTCGTCGCCTACGGCCTCGACGAAAAGGAAGCCATCGACTACGCGGCAATGGAAGCCCTGGCGCATCAGCACAAGCCAAAGATCATCATCGCGGGTGCATCCGCCTATTCGCTGAGAATCGACTGGGAGCGCTTTGCGAAGGTAGCAAAGGAAATCGGCGCGATTTTCTGGGTCGACATGGCGCATTACGCCGGACTCATTGCAGCCGGTTTCTATCCCAATCCCGTGCCGCACGCCGACGTGGTGACCACCACCACCCATAAAACCCTGCGCGGCCCGCGCGGCGGCGCAATCCTGATGCGCGCCGAGCACGAAAAAGCGATCAACTCCGCGATTTTCCCCGGCCTGCAAGGCGGCCCGCTGATGCACGTCATCGCCGCCAAGGCGGCATGCTTCAAGGAAGCGGGCACGCCCGAGTTTCGTCGCTACCAGGAGCAGGTCATCAATAACGCCCGCGTCATGTCCCGCGTGCTCAGTGAAGAACGGGGCCTGCGCATCGTCTCGGGCGGGACGGAGAGCCACGTTTTCCTCGTCGTCCTTCGCGCGAAAAACATCACCGGCAAGGCTGCCGAAGCGGTATTGGGCCAGGCCCACATTACCGTCAACAAAAACGCCATCCCGAAAGACCCGGAAAAACCCTTCGTCACCTCGGGCATCCGCATTGGTTCGCCTGCGATCACCACGCGCGGCTTCACCGAAGTCGAAGCGGAAAAAACCGCCCACCTGCTCGCCGACGTGCTCGATGCGCCGGAAGACGCATCGGTAATCGAAAGAGTGCGGGCCGAGGTCGCGGCGCTCTGCGCGCGGTTTCCGGTGTATGGCAAGTAGGGACGAACAAATCAGCAAGACGCCGTGAAATGCCCATTCTGCGGTGACCCCAACACCCAGGTCACCGACACCCGCGAAAACGACGACGGCGACATCGTGCGCCGTCGTCGCCGGTGTGTGCATTGCGACAGACGCTTCACCACCTACGAGCGCATCGACCTCAAGATGCCGCGCATCGTCAAGCGCAACGGCAACCGTAGCGAATACGAACGCGGCAAGCTCTTCGCCAGCATGGAGCTGGCCCTGCGCAAGCGTCCGGTAACGACCGAAGCGCTGGAAGCCGCCGTCGACCGCATCGAAGCGCGACTGCTGGTCGTCGGCGAAACCGAGATTCCGAGCGCCCAGATCGGCGATCTGGTGATGAAAGAATTGAAAAAGCTCGACAAGGTCGCCTACATCCGCTTTGCCTCCGTCTATCGCAACTTTGCCGACGTCGACGACTTTTCCAGCCTCGTCCGCGAAGTGCAGCCGCAACCCCGCTCACGTCGCCGCGAATCCAACCCGCCCGACGAACATGACCTTTTCGACGACTGACCGCGACGCGATGGCGCGCGCACTCGCGCTCGCCGAGCAGGGGCTTGCCGCCACCACGCCCAACCCGCGGGTGGGCTGCGTGATCGTGCGCGACGGCGCAATCATCGGCGAAGGCTGGCATCGCCGCACAGGCGAGCCGCATGCCGAAATCCTGGCGCTGGCCGCAGCCGGTGAAGCTGCGCGCGGCGCAACAGCCTACGTCACGCTGGAACCCTGTGCCCATTTTGGCCGCACCCCGCCCTGCGTCGACGCCCTCATCGCCGCCGGACTCGCGCGCGTCGTCGTCGCGATGCAAGACCCCAATCCCGTTGTTGCCGGGCGCGGTCTGGATAAATTGCGCGCCGCCGGTATCGACGTCGCCTGCGGCCTACTCGCCAATGAAGCGCGTGAACTCAACATCGGCTTCATCTCGCGCATGACGCGCAACCGCCCCTGGGTGCGGCTCAAGGCGGCCGCCACCCTTGACGGTAAAACCGCGCTGGAAAACGGCGTCAGCCAATGGATCACCGGCCCTGCCGCCCGCGCCGACGGTCATCGCTGGCGTGCGCGCGCCTGCGCCATTCTCACCGGCATCGGAACCGTCAAAGCCGACGACCCGCAACTCACCGTGCGCGAGCATCCCTGCGAACGCCAACCGTTGCGCATCCTCCTCGACCCTCGCCTGGAAGTCTCTCCCGCCGCCCGCATCCTTCAGGGCGCGCCCGCGCTCATCGTCACAGGTCATGGCAACGATGCCCGCGCCCGGCAACTCGCCGAATCCGGTCACCGCATCCTCGCCCTGCCCTCACCGGATGGCCGCATTGACCTCCCTGCCCTGATGCTTGAACTGGCAAGGCTCGAACTCAACGAAATCCACGTGGAAGCCGGAAGCACGCTCAACGGCGCGCTCCTTGCCGCCGGATACGTGGACGAACTTCTGCTTTACCTCTCGCCTCTGATCGTCGGAAATGCCGCGCGCGGGATTTTCGATCTCCCGGCGCTTACCGCGCTCGATGCAGCGGCGCGGTTCGAGATTCGGGAGTGCGTGAGAGTGGGTGAGGATTTGCGGGTTGTGGCAAGGGTGACTTCATCACAGGTTTGATGCCACTTTTTAATACTATTTCATGCATGAATCGGAAGCGCCGTAGGCTGGGTTGAGCAACGCGAAACCCAGCATTGCTGGGTCTAACGACCCAGCCTACGATGCTAACGTCCGTCAGAGCGGTTTCGATTTAATAATTGCAAACAACGTTACCTGCCCCCATCCCAACCTTCCCCCACTCGCGGGGGAAGGAGTCATGCGCACGATGTCCGTCATGGTAATGCGCGAACCTTCCCCCGCTCGCGGGGGAAGGAGACTAAACACCTAAAACCGGGGCGATTCACCCGCCCGCAGCCCCCCCCACAATTGGGTTTTCTTCACCATGTCCATAAAAAACATGCGATAATAAAAGGTTTAGTATTTCTAGGAAGTTCACCATGGCTCTTATCCGAGTTCCTGCCGGTCACGATGTTCCCAACGATTTCAACGTCATCATCGAGATACCGATGCGCGGCGATCCGATCAAATACGAAGTCGACAAAGAAACCGGCGCTATTTTCGTTGATCGCTTCATGTCCACCGCCATGCACTACCCGTGCAACTACGGCTACATCCCGAAAACGCTGTCGGAAGACGGCGATCCCTGCGATGTGCTGGTGATCTCGCCGATGCCGCTGATTACCGGCGTCGTCGTGCGCTGCCGCCCGATCGGCATGTTGCGTCTCGACGACGAAATGGGCGGCGACGCCAAAATTCTCGCAGTGCCGATCGACAAGCTTTCCTCGCTCTACCGCAGCATTCGCTCCCCGCGCGACTTGCCCGAATTGCAGCTTCAGCAGATCTCGCATTTCTTCGAGCATTACAAAGACCTCGAACCGGGCAAATGGGTGCGCGTCGGCAGTTGGGTCGAAGCCGAAGAGGCAAAGAAGGAAATTCTGGATAGCATCGAGCGTTACAACCAAAATCCAGATTGAGCGGTTTTGATTCAGGTGCATACATTCTGGATTCCCGCTGATCAAGGGAATGACGGAGGTAGCGCCGTAGGCTGGGTTGAGCAACGCGAAACCCAGCATTGCTGGGTCTGACGACCCAGCCTACGATGCTGAACCAGTGGGCCGCTGAAACCATCCGGCAAGCCGCTTTGGCGGAATAGCCCAGCGCCCCTCCCCCTATCCGGCACAGCTCCAGAACGGATAGCGGGTTGTCTCCCGCGCTAAACGACAGGCATACTGTTCCTGCACCAAAATAGGAGAAACGATGGCTTTTGCCTGGAACCCCTTTAAACTCTTTCGCAGAATCTCTCCAGAGCTTGCCCGGAAAAATCGCCTGGAGGCAATGCTTGCGCGCATTGCCGCCGATCCCGCTACCGACCATGTTTCTCTCTGGGTCGCACTGGTCGATACCGTGCGCCCTTCCCGCGCAAATCGCCCTGATAATGCCGTCGCGACCCTGACCGAACTCACGCAGATGCTGGCCGACGCTCCCGAGAGTCGACTCGCGCTGCGCGCGGCGCTGCTGAAACTTTTTACCGACCACAAGCAGACTTCGCTGTACGTTACCTCCGGCCTGCTGCCTTCGACTGGCTTCTTCACCGAGACGGCGCGGCGCATCTCGCACCGTCTGTTGCCCGATGTCGTCTTGCCCGCCTACCTGAAAGATCTTCTGACGGTGATCTTCCACCGCAAGGACGACGAAATATGGGTCGAAGCAATTCCCGATGAAGTATGGCTCGGCTTTTTCCACGCCCTGCTCGGCGACGAGGAAATCGTGGCGCATGAGGGAGAACCCCTGCCCATCGCGCTCTCGGAAATGCTCGAAGCCCTGCGGGTGCTCTCCTATCATGTTTCGGCGATTGGACTGGCGCCCGAACTGGTGCGCCTCGAACCGCAACTCGAAGAGCTGGAATCCCCGTTTCTTGCCCAGAATACCGAGATCGTGGCCTATCTGGAGGCTTACCGCGCATGGTGGGGCAACCCCGAAACCCCGCTCAGGGACGAAGCCCATCTCGGAGTCATGCTCGACCAGTGCCGGGAAGTCCTGCAACGCGTGCGCCGACGTTCATTCCGTCAGGGAACCAGTCTGACGCTGACTTTTACGATGGAACGCCTGCGCCAGCATCTCGACCGCATCAACGAACTGCTCGGGCTGCTGCGCGAATTGCACCGAACGCGCGCCATCGTGCCATTGCTGCCTCAGGTGGTCACACTCTTCAAACAGACGGTGTACGCCGAATGCCGCAGAAACCGGCTCTCCGATTACTGGAGCACCAACGTCAGACTGCTCTCGATGCGCATGACCGAAAGCGCCAGCAAACGGGGCGAGAAATTCATCACCACCACCTGGCGCGAGTATTTCGGCATGCTCCGTTCGGCGGCGCTCGGCGGTTTCATCATCGCAATCATGACGGCCTTCAAGATCGTCATTGGCAAGCAACATCTGGCCCCGCTCACCGAAGCCCTGTGCTTTTGCCTGAATTACGGCATCGGGTTTGCGCTCATCCACGCCATTGGCGGCACGGTGGCAACCAAACAGCCTGCGATGACCGCCAACGCCATTGCAGCCTCCATCGGGGAGACGCGCGGTAAAACACGCAATCTCGAAAACCTCGCGTCGGTCGTCGTGCGCACTCTGCGCAGCCAGCTTGCCGCCATCGTCGGCAATCTCGGCCTGTCCGTGCCCACGTCGATTCTGATCTCGTTTGGCATTGTGCATTTCACCGGCCATTACTTCATCGACACCGTCAAGGCCGACGCCCTGTTCGCCGAGGTACATCCGCTGAACGGCGCGCCGTTTTTCGCAGCGATCGCCGGGGTGTGCCTTTTCCTTGCCGGCCTTATCGCCGCCTATTACGACAACATGACGGCCTATAACCGCATCCCGGAACGGCTGGCGCAACTGCGCTGGCTCCGACGGCTGTTCGGCGAGGCGCGTGTGCAACGCTTCACCACCTACGTCGGAAACAACCTGGGCGCTTTGGCCGGCAACTTCTTTTTCGGCTTTCTGCTCGGAGGCGCCAACGCGCTGGGAGTGCTGTTCGGCCTGCCGCTGGAAATCCGCCATATCGCCTTTTCCGCCGCCTTTGTCGGCTACGCCGCTGCGGCCCATGATTTCATCTTGCCCATTGGCCTGCTCGGCATCACGGTCACGGGCGTCCTGCTGGTCGGGCTGATGAATCTGCTCGTCAGTTTCACCCTCGCCCTTTACGTGGCGATGCGCTCACGCGGCATCACGTTCGCCCAGGGACGCATTCTCAGTACGCTGGTGTTACGCCATTTCTTGAAACGCCCACAGGATTTTTTCTTTCCTCCGCGTAGCGCCGAAGCATCCGCCCCTGCCCAGGAACACGATGCCGTGCATCCAGGCAACGGGGCTTCAGCCGATCCTGGACGAGCACCCCCGAATTCCGATCATGCCCATTGAAATAGAACTCAAACTCTCATTCCCCGCCGAAGCTCTGCCGGAAATCATGCGCCACCCGCTCATCGCGTCCGCGCCGCGCAAGGAAGAGCCTTCGATCCTCGACAACACCTATTTCGATACGCCTTCGCTCACGCTCAAGGCGCATGGAGTCGCCCTGCGGCTGCGTCAGCAAAAAAAAGAAGTACTACAAACCGTCAAATGTTCGGCGCAATCCACCGATGGACTGACGCGGCGACCGGAGTGGGAGACGCCCTGGCGTGGGCATTTCGACTTTTCCGCCGTCACCGATGCTGCCGCCGCCACCCTGCTCACGCGGGTGCAGAATGAACTTGTTCCGATTTTCACGACGCGTTTTTCTCGTGATATCCGACATATCCAGCCCCGCCCAGGCGTGTATATTCTTGCCATGGTCGATACAGGTTTCGTCAAAGCAGGAGAAAATGACGCCCCACTCCATGAACTCGAACTCGAACTGATCGAAGGCGAGGAGGACGATCTTGTCCGTCTTGCCGAAGAACTGCGGAAAACCCTACCCCTGACATTTGAAAACGTCTCCAAGGCGCAACGCGGCTACCAACTCGCAAAATGCAGTCATGTTAGAGCCAACTCCGCGAACTAAAAGGAATTTGCCTGTGGCGTAATGACAAGTGCGATGCTTGTCTTCACCCGGAAAATCTAAAACAACAGGTACGGCACTTCTATGCCGCAAACGACAGGCGTATGCTCTGCCCCTCGCTCAAGCGTTCCTGTCCTGTCTCTCATATGAGGCTTTTTGTCTGGACAATTTGAATGGTAATCATCCCAAACGGCACTTTACGCGTCGTTGACGGTATCAAACGCGTCTACTACGACGGCTACTGGATCAAGGCTTACGATCCTCCCGCCGACTCGTTGCAGGCCAAAAAACTCCTGATCCAGGCAACGACCCGGCGTCTGTTCAACCACGTCGAACACGGGATCAACATCCCCGGCAAGCGGATGGGCGAAGCCCGTGACGCTTTCGAGAAGGAACAGATCCCGGCAAGAAAGCGCGTCAAGGGCGCCATGCTGGCCGGGGCGCTGTTCAACCGCGCCTCCGACATTTTCTCCAAGCTCGTGGAGTTGCAGGAACAGGGCATCGAAATCGACGAGGACAACGCGCTGATGCGGGAATGCGGGGATTGTCTGCAAGAGGCGCTCACCCTGGGCCGGATGGTTCTGCACCGTAGCGGCGAAGAAGGCATCGACGAGTTGTGGGGCGAACCTTTCCGCGCGTTCTCCATCCCGGTGGAGGCTTTCTACGAGAGCCGCTACATCAAGATTGCCCAAACGCTGCGCGACATCGACCGCATCTCCAACGTGATGGTGCATACCTTCGCCAACGACCCGCTGTTTTCCGATACGCCGCCGATCATCCGCCGCTTCACCGATGAAGCCAAGAATAAATGCGAGACGCTGCGCACCGACGCTGATATTTTCGACATCTGGGCCGGTTTCGTCGTCGCTTCGGAACAGCTCGGCGCCTACGCCCCGACCATGCCCGCGCATCCGGAAGCGCCGCTGATGCGCCATGCCGCAGACGGCACCCGCCTCATCAAGCAGGGACGCGCGCTCATCACTTACCTCTCCCGGGCCAGGGTTACGATGCCCCGGAGCACCAAGGAATACCTCGAACGTTGTGAGGAATATCAGCGCATTCACCATCTGGCTGTACCGGTTTCCGCCGTCGCCTCCGCCTGAACGCGCTTTTCGCTCAGGCGATGATGCCGCCTCCCAGACACACCCGTGATTCGTAGAGCGCCACGCTTTGCCCCGGCGTGAGCGCCCATTGCGGCTGCCCGAAGATGATCCCGGTGCGCGCGCCCTCTCCCTCTCCATTCAGTGAGTCGATCACGCAGGGCATGTCCGGAGCGCGATAGCGGGGCCGGGCAGTGTAGACCCAGTGCGTACGCGGAGGACGGCCCGCGATCCAGTTGAGGTCGAGCGCAGTGAGGCGATCCTTGAGCAGGGCCGGATGATCGCGCCCCTGCACGACGTAAAGCACATTGGCGGCCACATCCTTTCCGGCCACGTACCAGGCTTCGTGTTCACCCGCCGCGTCCTGCCGCGCGCGGATGCCGCCGATGCCGAGCCCCTTTCTCTGTCCAACGGTGTGGTACATCAGCCCCTGATGCTCGCCGAGAACGCGACCATCGTCGAGATTGCGAATCTCGCCGGGTCGGGTCGGCAGGTAACGCATCAGAAATTCGCGGAACGGACGCTCGCCAATGAAACAAATCCCGGTCGAGTCTTTTTTGGCAGCCACCGGAAGCCCGGCCTCGGCGGCGATGCGGCGCACTTCCCGCTTACTGATCGCGCCGAGCGGAAACAGGGTCTTGGACAGTTGCGCCTGGGTGAGACGGTAAAGGAAATAGCTCTGATCCTTCGTGCCGTCCTCGGCCTTGAGCAACTGGAACTCACAGCGACCATCGTTTTCCCACGCGCGCACCTGCGCGTAGTGTCCGGTGGCGATGCGCTCGGCCCCCATGTTCATCGCGTGATCAAGAAATGAGCGGAACTTGATCTCGGAATTGCACAGGATGTCCGGGTTGGGAGTACGCCCTGCTTCGTATTCGCGCAGGAAATCGGCAAATACCCGTTCCTTGTATTCGCGGCTGAAGTTCATGACTTCGAGGTCGATGCCGATCACGTCGCACGCGGAAGCTGCGTCGATCAGGTCCTGCCGGGACGAGCAATAACTATCCGTATCGTCGTCTTCCCAGTTCTTCATGAACAGACCGCTCACCGCATAGCCCTGACGCTTGAGCAGCAGCGCCGCAACGGCGGAATCAACTCCGCCGGAAATACCGACGATCACCTTCATGGTTGATTTCCGTCCTCGCAATCGCAATCGTAATCGTAATGACGCAGCAGTTCCAGCTCATAGCGCCGCCCGGCCAGCCAGTCTTCCACGCATTGCAGGACGAGCGGGCTGCGGTGACGCGCGCGCGTGGCCCGGAGTTCTTCGAGCGTCATCCAGACCGTGCGCACGATGCCATCATCGAGCGCGCGCGCCGGATCGTTTTTCCCTGCCTGACCCGCGAAGGCAAACCGCAGGTAGGTGACATCTCCCTGCAGACGCGGCCATAGGTAGACGCCCACCAGATATTCCGGAGTGAACGGATACGCGGTCTCTTCCATCGCCTCGCGGGCAACGGCGCAGAGCAGCGATTCGCCCGCCTCCAGATGTCCGGCGGGCTGATTGAACCTCAAACCATCGGCGGTTTCTTCTTCGACCAACAAAAAGCGGCCATCGCGCTCGATGACAGCGGCAACGGTGACGCTTGGTTTCCAACGGACGTTCATGATGAGAAGGCGTAAAATCTGTTTATTCTAACGTCCGTTTGCCTTTGTCCGCCATGCCGCAGTCTTTGCGTTAGAATATTGAGTCTTCCGTCCTTGGCGGCAAGCATTTCCGACCCTACTTACTTCTGATGGAGAACCCAAAAATGTCAATGGCTGATCGCGACGGCTTCATCTGGAAAGATGGCAAGCTCATCCCGTGGCGCGAGGCGACCACGCACGTGCTGACCCACTCCCTGCATTACGGTCTGGCCGTATTTGAAGGCTTGCGCGTCTACGACACCGCCGACGGCCCCGCGATCTTTCGCCTGATCGAGCATACGCAGCGCCTGATCAATTCCTGCCGCATTTATATGATGAACATCCCCTATTCCCAGGAAACATTGATGGAAGCGCAAAGGGAGGTCGTGCGCGCCAACAGGCTCAGGGAATGCTACATCCGCCCCATCGCCTACTACGGCTCGGAAAAGATGGGCGTTTCCACCGTGGGCGCTACGGTGCATGTGGCCATTGCCGCCTGGCCCTGGGGCGCGTATCTCGGCGATGAAGCGATCGAACACGGCATCCGCGTCAAGACATCCTCCTTCGCCCGTCACCACGTGAACGTCACCATGCCGCGCGCCAAACTCGCGGGCGCTTACACCAATTCCATCCTCGCCAACCTCGAAGCCACGCAGGACGGCTATGACGAGGCGCTTCTGCTCGACACGCAGGGGTTCGTTGCCGAAGGCGCCGGAGAAAACCTCTTCATCGTCAAGGATGGCGTGCTGATCGAGCCGGAAATCGCCTCGGCGCTTACCGGCATCACCCGCGACTCGGTCATTCAGATTGCTGGCGGCCTGGGGTTGGAAGTGCTCTCCCGCCGCATGACCCGCGATGATATCTATCTGGCCGATGAAGCATTCTTCACCGGAACCGCCGCCGAAATCACGCCGATCCGCGAACTCGACAATCGCCCCATCGGCGGAGGTTATCGCGGGCCGGTCACGGCAAAATTGCAGGCGAAGTTCTTCGACGCCGTCAATGGGCGCGCGCC
>Ga0209628_10000040_pt1 | contig 60452 bp, 80 predicted proteins | sample TergutCu122P4_FD_187285 | JGI IMG/M metagenome (GOLD analysis project Ga0209628, IMG submission 187285) | Cubitermes ugandensis P4 segment gut microbial communities from Kakamega Forest, Kenya - Cu122 P4 (SPAdes) (version 2) | ecosystem: Host-associated > Arthropoda: Insects > Digestive system... | reverse complement strand
GTGGACGTATAGAACAACTACTCAATTATTAATCGAATGCGGTATCCGGGAACCAAAGAAGTCACAGACTACAAAGGCCGGTATATATATAAAATCGCGAACCGGGCAAGCCCCAAAAGTATTAAGCGGTAACGTTAGGACGTATTTATTCCCGCCAAAGAAAGAAACCGCGCGTATGTTCTGGTTGCCGCAAAACCAATACGAGCCGCGCGGCGACATGGCCGAGGAGGCCGAGTATGAGCGGCATTTAAGAGAACTGCGAGAGAGTGAGCAGTCTTCTTACATAAAAACAAAACATTGATGGAGGGTATTTATGAGTAATATTGATAAAGGTAACGACGTAAAGTTATGCCCGCTGCGAAACTTCGACGAATGCACGACAATGTGCGTATTATGGGTCGGCGGTCACGGCGCGCGTTGCAGTATGAGGGATATAGTATACGATATAAGTATTATATCCGACGCTATTCAAGACACGTTATTATATCTGCGGGATTTAAAGCTGCGGGGAGGCGAAAAGGAATGACCGAGGGAGTTGCCAACATTAAGTTCGCCGAATCATACAACCCCATGTATAAGCGTCTGTATGCGTTTCACCAGCGCGCCGAAAGCGCCGCCGACAACTACGCAACCGCCGCGCTGATAGACGAAACCATCGCAATGGAAGACGCCTTGGAGCGCGAATTATGCCAAACCATAATTTGCCATTATGCGGGCGCGGCTCTGTCGCTGCCTGACAAATACAAAATGATGACCGGAAGGGAGTGGGTCAGGATTTGACGTATAAAACATGTAAATATTACCGGCGGCCCCTTCGCGGTATAAGAAACGACATTTCTAAATATTATTATGACTTTAACCACGGTACCGGCGGCTATCTGCATATCGTGACGGATGATTATAACCTCGAAGACTATCACATACAATTATGTTTAGATGATATTCGCGAGTCGTATAAAAGGGAGTACGATACGTACGAAGACAAAGGGCGCGGCCTTGCCCGTCGCATTGGCGAGGCGCTGCTCAAGTGCAATATGCCGGAACGAGTTTTAGTGACGCGCTCATGCTATGAAACCGGCGACAGATCGCAATGGAATGCATGTTGGAACGAAGGCAATTGCGACAAGTGCGCGGTTGAACATGGAAACGCATATTTTGAAAGCGAGGCTTATGACGAATGAACATCGGAACCCAAAGCGAATTACTTAACCGCCTTATACGCCAAGGCTACGTCGATATTGTGACTGTCGAGGGCGATGACTCGTACGACGTCACAATCAGATACGGTAACCAAGAACTGCCATCTATGGGGCTGATTGATTGGATTCAGGAGCAACTATGCGCGTTTGAGTATTGCACGATAACGCGGCTGTCGAACGACGATGAACTGTGGAGCGTGCGTATCGGCGACGCGACGCTGTCGATATACCGCGAGACGCCGTAAGCGCACATAGAGCAGCCCCGGCGGGAGTGAAGTCACCGGGGCTGCCCTATATCTGGAGGATATCATCAAGCGCGATTCGCGAGCCCGATTATGCGGTGTAATGTGTGTCTCGCGCGCGGATGTTTGGTTATGGGGCGGGGCTGTCACAGTTAATATTGGTATTACGATTACGAGGCCCCGCCTGCTCGTTTTGTCTTTTGTAATGCCGCCCTGTCTGAAACACGGCGGTTAATTTAGTAATCAGCCAATAATGTAAATATACCACATCTTGCCGGGCCTGTCAAATATTATTTCCTGCGTCTGCAACGCACTAAAATCGTTTTCTACAATCTGCCATGATTTTATATGGCAAGACAATTCTAACGGCTGCTAGGCCCGTTATTGGCCCAGATTATTTGTGCCGTGCGCGGTCGTACTTCGCGAGCAGCGCCACAACCTCGCCGCGCGTGGCCGTCTCGTCGAATCGCGTCTCGCTCAGCGTAACGCCGATGGACGCCAAATAATCGGCGTCACCTTGAGCCCAATGGCGGGCGGGAATCTGCACGTCAACCCCGTATAACGCTTGCCCTGCGCTGTTAAATACCCAATATCCGGGATTGTCGTTGGCCTTAGCGATGGCGTTGGAGTAGTCCGCGAACGCGCCAATCTGCGATGCAACGTCGTCCCACGCCTTGCGGACGCGGTATAACTCCGTCGCTGTCGGCGTCGCCGTGATGGTCTTGCCCGCCAACGTGGCCGCAATGGCCGCGCAAATGGCCTCGAAATTGTTTTGGTATAATCTGACATCCGTCGGCGCGTTGACAAAACAAACTTCGATAAGAATCGCGGGCTGCGTCGTGCGATTAAGGAACGCCAGTCCCGTGTGCAGTAAACCGCCGCGATTACGCAGTCCGGAAGCCGCCGAGATTGCCCCGGCCATGTCAGCCGCCAGCGTCATCTGCGTCTTGTACAGGCATTCCGTTCCGATTCCTGTTGGTTGTGCGTTCGCGTCGCCCGCGACGTCGTTGAAGTGTATAGATACGTCGATGTCTCGCGGACATGAGTTGTGAAAATTTACAATCGCATTGAGGTTGTCGGCGACTGTGCGCGACACGTCGTCGTGGAACTCAGTGACGATTACGCCCGCCTGTCGGAGCAGCGTTACGACGCGCGATACGACGCGGCGGGCCTCTGTAACCTCATTGATGATTCCGACAGCGCCCGCGATGTTCTTGCCATGGCCGGATGATATGACAACGCGCATTAAATATCACCGCCGTCCGCTTCTTTAACGCCTAATATGCTTCGGCCTTTTTTGTACATCTGATAATAAGCTTGTGACATACCATACGCAATCACGCCTTGTACCGCGCCAGCGACGATCCCGTTGTATGTGTATGTTACCGTCGACAGGCCATTGACGGCCTCTGTATATCCGATCCCGATTAACGCGCCGCAAACAAGCAAAATAAAAGGTATCGCGTCTCGCGGCAAGCGGGGGAAAGATTTTATCGCCTGTCCGATGATTATAAGCGCGAAGGGAATGCCCCCCATGTTTGGCGCAATGAACCCTTTAAGTAAATTGGGCGCGTCACTAAAAAACGCATTAACTGCGCTGGCATAGTCCATTACTTGTCCCCCTCCAATAGTTTTTTGTTTAAGAGCGCGATTTCCTCAATACCTTCGAGTTTGTCGCATATCTTTGCGAGCAGGTGTTTGAGGTCGCCGCTGCCAATATTTTCAAGCAGCGAACCGATCTTGTTCATTCTCCGAACAGCGAAGCAAAATACGGTTATAAACGCCCCAACGAACCCGGAAAATATTGCCAGTATAAAGATAGCTATTTCATTTAGTGTAACAATCATTTTGCCGCCTCGCTGACTTTGTTAGTGTTATGTGACACTTCTACTTCCAGCTTGATGAGGCGTTCGAGCAATGATGGAATACCTTTGACGCTTTCCTCGATTCTATCGAGGCGATGTACAATTAATTTCAAGGAGGCTGCCACGTCAGGTAAGTCTTTGACGATTCCCTCGATTTTATCGAGGCGATACGTAACAAAGCGCATGGAGGCAATAACGCCGAATATGCCCCCGCCGACGGTTGTAATTATGGCAACCCAGATTGCTTCACTCAATCATTTTCACCTCCATTCTTGCCATGATTAACGCCCTGCAAGTCATATATATTGTATCATATACAATTACGACATACAAGGCGTTGACATTAATAAGAAATCATTGTGATACTCAATTACAAATGGTCGTTAGTTATCTGCGATTATCGCGCGGGCCTCGTCCACGGAGTGCGCAACCCCGGCGATTCCGCCGTTGGCGGTGATGTGTGCCAAGAAATTGCGCTGCAATGCTGTCGGTTTCTTGCCGGGCTGTTTGACCTCTATTGCGACGAATCGGCCTGTGCTAGTCAGCCCGAAGATGTCCGCGAACCCCGGAACCAACGCCGTAAACGGTCGCGCATTCCGGAGCAGCTTGCTGCCGTCCGGAAGCGCGGTTACGTCGTTGGACGCCCACGCGGAACCGGCGTTTGCGCGGAATGCGGTTATGCCGTGGCGTGGGAGTTCTAATAATATTTCGTTTAAAATATGTTTTTCCGTCATGCACTTACCAGCGGGGCCGCGACGAATCCGGAGCGACCGGCAAGGTCGTGGTCAGCGGTGTTGCTGCGGAATGTGTTGCCGCCGACGCGGAGGTCGGTCACGTTGTTGACCTGTAAGGCGCGCGTTGTGGCACCCGAAAAATAGTTCCCCTGTACAGTTACGATGTTTGCATATGTTGTTGTTGCCGCTGTTTTTAGGCAATATGTAGAAGCGCCTGAAAAACGATTGTTTCGTACAATTAGGTTTGCAATGTTATTTGCAAACATAATGTGTTCGGCAACTGCCGTCTCAAATTCGCAATCGGCAATAGTTATATTGCGAGCGTACGAAGTCGATACAAATTCTATATGTTTACTTCCGGAATTTCGGAAATAACACCTTGACGCATATAAATCGGCTGGCGCAGATGAAGGAGTGTAATATGATAAACCAGTTCCGTTATTATCTATGAAGTCGCAATCAAATATCTTCCATTTACTTCCGGCCGTATTCGCACCGCACGATATTCCATTGTTCGCGCAATTTTTTACTGTAACGTTCTTAACTAGCACATTATCGATTCGATAATTCGAACAATTAATGCCTTGATTATTTGTAGACGTATAGGCCGATTTATTACCGTCTATAACAAAGTCCCTAAGTATAATATTGCCACTTGCTCCTCCGGGTTGACCAGCAAACAGTCCATCAACCCCCACCGAATCGTGCATGCGTTTAAATACTGTACCGGCCCCTTCTCCGCTGATTGTAATATTTGGATATTGTAATAGAACCGAAGTGGTAAACTGATATTCCCCTGCAAGGCAATGTACTTCACCGCCACCAGCGGCAGACATAGCGTTAGCGAATATCGATCCCACGTTAGTATTGGTACAAACATAATCTGCTTGAAATGGTAATCTGCTATTGGGAGCGGCGATTGTTATCGTTTTAGCGCGCGAAATACCGCCGGGCTCGTATGACACTACGCGCCAATAGCTTGATTCATAAACGAACGACGCTATTCCATTCGTGCCGATTCTATCAATAAATTCCGAAGATCCGTGCTGCATAGCTACAGCGGTAGTGCCGGATACAGAAAGCGTTTTGCCGGTCAGACCGGCAGTTATCCCCGAAGTAAATAAAATAGTTACTACGGTTCCAGCGACTAAATTGGCCGACGTAAATGTCGGAGACACTGTGACTGTCTTTGCCGTAGCGCCCGCTGAACTACCAGAGATGCCAAAAAACCCGCCGCCGCTTGCGCCCTTGATATTCATTTGCAGCGACCAAGCCGCTGCGCCCGTCTTCTGGTATAAGTCGCCGGTCGACGTGTTGATGTACCAATCGCCAACTACCCCCGATCCTGTTGGCGGGGTTGTTGTCCCTTGCAGCCATGCAGCGCCGTTTGTACCGTTCGTTCCCGGTGTTCCCGGCGAACCCGTTGCCCCCGCCGGGCCTCGTATATTCCCCGCCGCTGTTCCGGCAGTTGCGCTCGTCGCCTGTACTGCGTCGCCGATTGCTTTCGACGTGCCAAATATCGTTACCGCCGCCGTTCCGGCGTTGACGACGATATCGCCGACGGCCATACCCGTTATCTGCGATATGTTTGTAATCGCAGTCGTTCCGGTGTAGAAAAATATGCTGCGTCCTTGCGGCCCAGTCGGGCCGGTCGCGCCGTTAGTTCCCGGCGTACCGTTCGCGCCTGTTGCGCCCGTCTTAACCAACGCCCAGCTAATCGCCCATGTGAACGACTTGCCGTCAATCGTCAGCGGGATAGTAATTACGCCATTGGCCGTGGTCAGCGACGTTGTCCACGTTGCCGTGACCGTGACCGTCGTCGTGTTATTGTTGGTTATCGGCGCAGTCAATCCTGTCGCCAGCCCGGTAATTGTGCCGACCGAAACTGATTGAGCAGTCGCGCCTTTGAGCGCCTTGATTGTTATTGCCTGTGTTCCGGCCACCGCTGCGGAAGTTCCGGCAGGAATCGCCAGTGCTGAATGCGAAATATCAAGGTTTATCGCGTCTATGCCGTGTATGTTGCCGATGTATGTACCGGCGGTCGCGCTTGTTGCCTGAATGACGTCGCCGGGCTGCCGCGATGTGCCGAATACTGTTACCGCAGCCGTATGCATGATTACTATGTAATCATTTACGACCATGCCGGAGATTGCCGATATATTAGTTATCGCCGTCGCAACGTTGTAACTATAGAAGCCGCGCCCTTGTGCGCCAGTCGGGCCTGTTGCCCCGACTAACGTCATCTGCTGCGTCCAAGTCGTGGCGGCGGTTTTTTTGTTAATCGCGCCCGTCGTTGTGTTCAGGTGGAAATCGCCGATATTGCCGTCCGTCGTCGCCGGAGCCGTCGCGCCCGACAACCATGTCGCGCCGTTTGCTCCCGCTGGCCCACGAATACTCCCAAATAACGTTCCGGCGGTCGCACTTGTTGCCTGAATGACATCGCCCGGCTGTCGCGATGTGCCGAATACTGTTACCGCCGATGAATATGTAATAACCAAGTAGTCATTTACGGCCATGCCGGGAATTGCCGATATATTTGTTATGGCCGTCGCGCTGTTGTATCCGTACCAGCCGCGCCCGTTAGTCCCGTTCGCGCCAGCGGCTCCTTGCATATTGTTTACGAACGTACCGGCAGTCGCACTCGTCGCTTGAACGATGTCGCCGGGTTGTCTCGACGTGCCGAAAATAGTTACCGCCGCCGTATGCGCGTTAACGATGTAATCATTGACTTCCATTCCGGGAATCTGTGTAATATTGGTAACGGCGGTCGAGGTAGTCCAGAAATATATGCCGCGACCTTTCGGGCCAGTAGGGCCGACTGAGCCAGTGCCGCCGGGGCCGACCGGGCCGCGCATATTACCAGCCGCAGTTACCTGCAAAGGCGATAGTTGAGTAATTCGCACGACGTCGCCGATTGCGACGCCTGACATGTTGCCGATAGTAATTGCCGCCGTACCGGCATTAGAGATAAAATCGCCAACGCGGTAACCTGCCGGAGCCGTGGTAACGTTGGCAGTCACGTTGTATGTCGGATTGCCCGGCAGTCCGTCGACGCCATTCGTGCCGTTTGTTCCGGGCGCGCCATTCGCCCCCGCCGGGCCACGAACGTTGCCCGACCTCGTGACCTGCAACGGCGACAATTGGGTAATCTTGGCAATGTCGCCAATGTCAAAATTACCCAGATTGCCTATCGTAATCAGTCCTGAACTGCCGTTGATTATAGTGTCGCCTACTCTCGCGCTCGTTGGCGCGGTCGTCTGGTTAGCGATGACAACAAACGGCGGGTTGCCCGGCTCACCGTTAGGTCCCGGCGGGCCTTGTGTCCCGCCGGATTCCAATGCGGCAATAACCGAAATTAGACTACGCCCGTCCGGCAGTTTGGTGAAATAAAATTCATCGTAACCGGCGGCGGGGTTCGCCTGATTAGTCAGTAATGTAAATACAGCGTCTTGATATTTATTGTTTATGGCCATTGCGGCTCCTTAATCGCGAACCCAAAGCAATATATGGTATGCTTTGATTGATTGTCCTGTAACCGTAAACATCATGTCGAGGTCGCCGGTAGTGTAATTTGACTCGATAAATCCCTCGATGGATACGGCGCTTGACATTTGGACGTTGTAGTCGCCCCTGAATAGCGCATGACTTGGATTTTTTATTGCACTGAGAGAGCCATAAAACCACACTACCGTGGACTCAAAAGACATTTCAACTTTGATTATTTTGTCATGCGCGACGCCGATATTTGAAAGCTGCTGTTTTGTTATAAGCGGGGCGCGAACGTTAAACACGAAGTATTGCCCCGGCAGGTCAAACTCAAAGCAGTGTACAGTACCGCCAGCAGCGCTGAAATTCAGTTTGTCGTATTGCCCCGTGCTCGTGTTTAAGATATGCGGCTCAACGCTTATCGTCGCCATACATGACTACCTCGCTTTAGACAGTTCTGAACCAGAACGGAGTCTTGACCGACGGTTCAGACGCCGCCACCGTGTACAAATCGCCAAGTACAAATTTCTTTCCATCGAAACTCGGAACGCCCGCCGGTTCGCCGATTTTATCGAGCGATGTCCTGTTGCTGTGCGCGGCTTGTGTAACGGCTGTGTCAATCTGCGACGGCGTGCTGCTCGGCCCGTTAAGTATCGCGCCCCATTCCAATTGTACGTCCAGCGATTCGCCCTCGGCGATTTTTAAAAACGCCGCGCCGTCCCATTTGTAGATCGCCCATCCGGATATAACCGTCGCGTCTCCTGTCGCGTCCGTGACGAACACAAGCTGATTGACCAAAAGCCCCGTCAGCGAGTTGCGGGCCGGAATGTCGGCGACGACCTTCATATCCGGGACAGCGGCAAGCGCGTTCGTCAGGTTCCCAACGTCGGTTTCGAGGCTGTCAATCGCGACCTGTACTGTGCGGCTATCTGCGAGCGCGACAAGTTCGGCCAGCGTGTCAAAGTAAAAAGTTTCGTATACGCCGGTTGTTGCGTTGTATGCCTTGAAAGTTGCTTTATAAGTTGCCATTGTCATTACTCCTTTTTAAACGTGAACTAAAAATATTGTTTGACCTGCCGCCGCTGCGCCGTGGCCGATAGTTATACATGGCGCGACGAACAGTTTGTTGTCTGTGCCGACGGACAAATGATTGTTCGGATCGGTTGATATCGCGTCGAGCGGATTAGCGCCGACACCGTCTTTGCCGGGAGGGCCGGGAGGGCCGGGAGGGCCGGGTTCACCACGCGGGCCGCGTCTACCTGTGCCAGTAGTCGGCGCTGTTGGTTCGGCAACCCGCCAAGGCGGCATCGCCGCGCTTGACGGCGCTGCAACGGCGGGCATATCCGGTATCGTCAAAATAACATCTGCATTGAATACGACCGTATCCATGTACGCCGGGTTAGCGGCTGCGATTACGTCGCCGAAACCGGCGTCGCCATATACCTTGAAACTTATGAGGTCATAGACGTCCCCTTGACTGGTAGAATACGTTCGCATTTATATCCTTTTAGTCGCCGGCAGGCTCTATGCCGCCGTCGTATCGCTTGACCATGTCGAGCAGCTTGCCGATGTGATTCGTTTCGTCCGCTTCTATTTCGCGGATTATGGCGACATCGGCTTCGGTGAGGCCGCCCGACGCAATCAGCCGCTCATAGTCGCGGCGCGCGGACGCCTCGCCCGCGATCTGCTCAAGTATTTCGGCTGCGATATCGTTCCTGTTTTCTTCGCGCATAATATTACCAAACCCCCGTTCCTTCAAAATATCCGCCCATGTCGGCGACAATGCCACGCATGGCCGGTTCATTAGGTTCATATCCCGCGCCAAACGCGGTCGTAACGTCGATTAACATCCAGTTGTCTAGCCACCATAATCGCGCCATGTTGCCCGCGACGCGCGAAAAATGGATTGACAGATTTAATGTCGACGCGTTTGCCGTCCACAGATAATCCATTAAATACCATGTGTTTGCTGTCGGCATTGGAGTCAATCCGACTGCCGTTTCAGGCAACGGTGTGTTAGGCGACAGTCCGGGACTGCCGATCGCCGCGCCGTTGAAAAACGACGCGCCCGTTAAGTTTGCGTTGCCCAACATCGCCATGCTACGGACATAATATTTTCGCCCGACGACGACATTGTATGCGCCAATTGCCGCGAATATCGACTGGCCGCCGGGGCCGCCGGATTCGCTGTTGACATTGCCGGAATACGTCGCGCAATACGCGCCATATTCGCCGTGCACTGACGGCAAAGCAACCCGCGAAGGATTGCCGTTGGCCGTCAGGTTAGCGATTGACGCTGATTCGAACGAGCCGTTGGCGATCATATTAACGAGGGTAATGTCTTTTTTGTAAAAAACTTTACCCTGCGTAACCGCCGCGCGGAGGCGCTGACCCTTCCACGCCATTTCATTTATTTGCTTGCCCTGCCAGACTGATATCATAGTGCCACGACGTAAACATTATTAAGATTCGGATCGCCCGCGCTTGCTGACAGCGCCGCGCCAAGGTTCGGTGCGGGTATTATCTGCACGCTGTCGCCGCGCGGGATAGTGAGATTCAAAGTTTGATTAGGAGCCGCACCAACGATTTCGGCGTCCGCGTTAGTCCCCGATACGCCTGTCGTAACCACGCCAATTTGTAGAGCGTTCGCCGGGCCAGCCGGGCCGGTGATGTCCGTCAGCGGAACTAAATTATACCACGACGCGCCGCCCGCGTATCGCCATTGCACATGAGTGCTGCTCTTGCCGATTTCCACCGGAACGCCGGGGTCGCCTTGCAACCCGCGTTCGCCCTGAACGGGGCCAAGCCATTCCCAGCGCAAGAAATTTATATCCCATACGTAAACCGGGAGCGGGACGCCATTATCTATGCCGACGGCGTATGCGTTTTCGCCGTCACCTGCCGGGAACATAGTTTCGAGCGCCGTCAAATCGTCGAATGTGCCAGCAATAGCGAAACTGCGCCCGTCAACGCCGTCACGTCCGGGTTGTCCCATTATAGTGCGCGGCGTTGGATTGAATAATCCGGCGTCGTTTGTCCATGTTATGACGCCGTTAGAATCAACCGACGGCGTAAATGTCGCGCCGTTAATTCCGTTGACGCCCTCGGCGGTGACGCCTGTGTTAACGCTGCCAATCCACCATTTGCCGTCATTAATCCACGGCGTGAATCCGTCAGCCCCCGGCCTGCCGTCCTTGCCGTCACGTCCCGGCGCGCCGCGCAAAATGAGCAGCGCCCAGTTTTCGTCAATCATAGGATGGGACGGAGGGTCGGTGACGTTATCCTGCAAACAGTAAAATGAGTTTTCGAAATCAGGCGAGATTATTAGGTCATTCTTGAAATACACTTCTCCCGGTAAAAACACGCCGCGCGGATTAAGCGTCGACGGCGGGCCAGCCTCGCCGGGCATACCCTGCGGGCCGCGCTCACCTTGTATCGTCGAAAATTCTACCCACTGATATCGGTTAACGTCCCATACATAAATCATACGGGGATCGGACACACCGATCCCGTATGCGTCGCCGGGAGCGCCGACAGGGAGCGCGACTTCAAGGTCGTTCAGCGTGTCGAACGTGCCTAAGACGACGAACGACTCGCCGCCGGGGCCTTGTTCGCCGGGTTGCCCCGGTTCGCCCGGAGGGCCGGGCGGACCGGGTATAAGCGCGGAATCAAGGCCGACAATAGCCTCGACCGACGTCCTTAAATAGTATGGTTTATGTTCTTTGCTTGTTATGTCATAGGCGCGATATGTCGCGATGTCAGGCACAAATCAGCCCCCCTTGCTTGTATTTTATGGGGCGTGATTACGGCTCTACGGGTGCCGGTGTCGATGTATCAATCCATACTTGTCCGGGGAACGGGCCAGTAGGCGGTTCCTCGTCGCCTACGTGCACGCCGGAAGTCACGGGTTCACCCATGAACGTCAATCCAAACGCGTCCGCGCCGCCAAGTCCTTCCAGCGTCGTCATGTTTGCGTGAGGGCCATGAGCCTTGCCGACTGCCGCGTCGATCTGTGCCGCCGTGGACGCCGGGCCGTTGATCATCTGATTCCAGTCGGGCGGCGGGATTACGACACCTTCAAGTTGCATGATGAACAAGAAGTCGGTGCCGTCGAAAATGTACAGCGCAGTGCCGGGGCCGGTGATGTTTGCGTCATCGTCTATCGGGTCGACTACCCATACCCACTGATTTTTCCCAACGGGCGGAACGGCGGTTTTCAGAGCGTCGCGAGCGGTGATATCTTCTACCTGCAACGGCGGCAGTGTAAGCCCCGCGACCAACTGGTTAAGTTCGTCTTTTGTTGCGAAAATTTCCGACGGGACGTCCGTGAGTTTTTCGAGGTCTTCGAGGATATTCGCCCAGTCGGTCGTGACGTGGGTTCCCGTGTTGCCCGCAATGTGATCGGCGAGTCCGAGTTTGAGTACCGGAACGTCGGTGTCGAGCAACCCCCTGCGCGTCGCGTTGAGGTGCTTGTCGCCGTCGGCGATGTGCGCGTCGAGCAGTCCGACAATATAAATCGCGACTTCCTCGCCGTCCTTGTCGGCAAATACGCCATTTTGGTACTTTACCTGTGATGCGTCCGTTTCGAACAGATAAATGACAAACTGCTCAAGTACCGGGTCCCATGCGCGATAAAGTGCGGGTTTTCTTGCATCAGCCATTTTATTGCCTCCGAGTTAAATATTAAAATTACCGCCACTTATACGGCGGTTTGGTGCCAGATTAGATCGGTATCATCGGGCGGAGTCGGCCCTGTATAAAACGCGGGGCCAGTTCGCCCGCCGGTGTCGGATGTCGATACGTGCAGGCCGTCAAGCAGCGTTTTCAACGCCTGATTTGCAGCGGCAGATATTCGGACTTTGAGCGGTGACGCCGCCGTGCCGTTTCCGGTTATCGTCACGCCATCGGTGATTACCGACGCAAGTCCCCCGCCGCCGCCGCCAGAACCGCCGCCGCAGCCCTCGCCGAATACCCATTCGCCGTCGATTAATACCCAGCTAGGATGTTTCGCCGGGCCGAGAAATGCGAGCGAGCCGTCACCGATATTTCTATTATTGGGGAGAATATTTTTCAGGCAAGTTTCATCACGTATTCTGAAATCGCCCATTTGACGTGTGCCGAGTGTCCGGCGGTTAAACTCAACTATGCCAAGCGCCAATGCCGCCACCTCTTTCAGCCATAATACATATATTATATGCTATATATAGTAGTCATGCAATACTTATTTTCTACCGGCTGCGACTTTGTTGGCCCAATACCACGGGTTCTTATACCCACGTGACCGGCCTATCGCAATCAATTCCTCGACTGACTTCGCTTGCCCCTGCTCTCGTCGCGCGTCCTTGCGGGCGCGTTCGGCTTCCAGCTGCGTAACCTCGGCGAGTTCGCCCTCAATCTGTTTTATTTCGCGCTGCGATTTTTTCAGCGCCGCGCCGCAATACAAACAAATATCGACTGCCGGATTGGCCGCATAACACATTTCGCAAACGCGGATGACCGGAACGGGGTCATTGTCATTGGCCGCCCGCGTGCGTTTGGCTTGGCCGTACAGCGTCCACTCGCGCGGCGCGTCCGGAAGGCCGTGCATTTGCACCGCGTTGACGTGGTCGATTATCAGCGCCGTCTTGCCCTCTGCCGGGCGCAATACGCGTCCGACCATCTGCAAGTATAACGCGAGTGACCGCGTCGGCCTTAATAATATGCAAGCCTCCATGCCCGGCACGTCTACGCCCTCGGTAAATATGCCGACGTTCGTCAATGCCAATATCCGCCCCGCGCGAAAATCCTCCATCGCAGCGCGCCGCTCGTCTGTCGGCGTCGTCCCGTCAACGTGCCGCGCCGGTATGCCTGCCGCTGCGAATTGTTCCGCGACATTTTGCGAGTGCTGAATCGACGCGCAAAATACGATTGCTCGCTTGCCCGCCGCTATCCGCTGATAATGTGAAATCGCGTCGCCGGTTATACGCGGCTTATCCATTAGGGCCGCCGCCTCTGCCGGGATGTAGTCGCCCGCGCGGACGTGCAGCCCGGTCGGGTCGACGCCCGGCGGCGCGTAATACCGGTACGGCGCGAGCCAGCCCGAAGCTATTAAATCGGCGGTCGAAGGGCCTAGAACCAGCGCGTCGAACAACCCGTCGAAACCCTCGCCCGACAGTCGTTGCGGCGTCGCAGTCAGCCCGAACCTGTACGCGTCCGGCCATGCGTTGACCGTGTCAGTCCAAGACTTGGCGGGCGTATGCGCGGCCTCGTCCACAACGACCAAATCCGGGCGCGGTATGCGGTCTAGCCGCCGCCTGACCGTGTCTATGCTGCCGATATATACGTCATGGCCCGGCACGTAATCGCGCCCGGCGGCTATGACGCCGTACGGGATACCGGCCAGCGTGAAGGTTGCTTCCGTCTGGTCTAACAACTCGACGCGGTGAACCAAAAACAACGCAGATTTTCCGCGCCGCGCAGCCTCGCCGATCATGTGCGCGACTAACATCGTCTTACCCGATCCGGTCGGCGAGGTGATTAATATGCGCCGAATTCCGCGCCGCATGACGGATCGCGTATTCTCGATGATTAACTTTTGGTAATCCCGCAACATGACCATACACACCATGATACCCCTGTGGTAAATATATGTCAAATGCGGTAAATTGTCGCTTCGATACCTTCGAATCGGCAAGGAGTCGCCCATGAAAACACGTATCCGCGAAATCCGTCAACAGCGCGGTATGACGCAGGAACAGCTTGCCAAACTCGCAAAGACAACCGGCGCGACCATCAGCCGGTGGGAGACTCACCCGTCGCGCGTGACGGTACCGACGCTGCAAAATCTCGCGCGTATTTTAGACGTATCGCCATCTGAGTTGCTGGGTATCTCCCCGGCGGCCAAAACGGGAGGTCGAGGCGTGGCCATGATTCGTAACCTATCAGCCGACGCGCTCATGGCGTTTGACGTTTCTGAACTAGAAAATATTACCAACACGCCCGCCGAGGTTCTTGCCGTGCTGTATGTCAAAGGCGACGCCATGGAGCCTACGTTGCACGACGGTGACAGGGCGTTGGTGGATATGTCCGACGCGGAGGTTTTTACGGCGGGGGTGTACTGCGTTCAAATTGGAAGAACGGCGCAAGTCCGGCGGCTGTCGGTCAGCCCCGTAAACGGAATGATTAATATTAAATGCGACAACGCTGCATATGGTGAATACGCCGACGTCGCGCCGAACGCGGTGAAAGTAATCGGGCGCGTTGTATGGGTTGGTCATCGCTTGTAAATGGGTTGGTCATCGCTTGTAAATTGTTTTAAATAATTTTAAAATATGGTTGACATGCCGTTACGGTTAGTTTATAATGTAATTGTATTTAATATTATCTTTTTGGAGGTGTCATTTGACAGAGCAGGAATACCGCGAATCTTCGCGGCTGAACGCGAGCGGACTGAAAGAACTCTACCGCTCGCCCGCGCACTTTAAATACTGGCTGGACAACCCGCCAGAACCAACGCCCGCAATGGAATTCGGCACGGCTGTGCACATGGCAATATTGCAGCCGGACAAGTTTTACAAAACGTATATGTATATCGATGACGCGCAAATATGCGCGGAAATCGGCGGCGCTAAACCGCGCGCGACGTCGAAGTATAAGCTGTGGAAAGCCGATTTAATGATGGCCAATCCCGGATTTAAAATTATCGACGCGGAAGATTTTAAACGCGTCGAGGATATTACCAGCGCGGTAAACGCTCATAGTCTTGCGGGGCCGCTGATACGCGAGCGGGGCGAGGTCGAATTGTCGATTGAATGGGAATACCCGAATTTTGCCACGCCAATGAAATCGCGCCTCGACAAGCTGACTTATAGCGGCGTCATCGTGGACATTAAGACGTGCAACGACGCGCGCCCGACAGCGTTCGCGCGGGACATCTGGAATTATCTGTATCACATCCAAGCCGCCGTTTATCAACAAGCGGTCGCGTCAATCGACGGACTGCTCGCAAAATTTGTATTTATCGCCATCGAGAAAGAGCCGCCGTATGCCGTCGCGGTTTACACGCTGGATGAATCGACGATGGCATTGGGCGTCAGCGAAGTCGACCGGCTTGTCGGTGAGTACGAATATTGTACCGCACTCGGAGTATGGCCCGCGTATCGCGAGGAAATGCGGACGATTGCGCTGCCGTCGTGGGCGTCGGCAACGCTGACGGAGGTGATTTAAGTGTCCGTCATCAATATCCGCGACGCGGAACGCAAGGGCGCTAATTTGTTAATAGGGTTAGCCGGGGTTTCCGGGGGCGGGAAAACATATTCTGCGCTGCGCTTGGCGTATGGGTTGGCAAACGGTGACAGCCGTAAAATCGGCCTCTTGGACACAGAAAACAAGCGCGGCTCTCTGTACGCCGACAAGCTGCCGGGCAAAGCGCCGTTCTTAATCGGGGATTTAATCCCGCCGTTTAGCCCGGATAGGTACATACATGCGGTTAAAGAGTTTCAGGCCGCCGGGATAGATGTCCTGATTATAGATAGCGGAACGCACGAATACGAGGGCGAGGGCGGCATACAAGATATCGCCGAAAACAATAAACTTGGCGGTCTGCCGAACTGGACGCGGGCCAAGTCAGAACACAAGCGGTTTGTAAACACATTATTATACACCGGCGCTCATATCATCGTGTGCTTGCGGGCGCGTGAAAAGGCAAGGCCAGTTAAAGACGACAAGGGGAAAACGACGTTTGTATCCGACGGGCTGCAAGCAATTTGCGAAAAGAACTTTTTATTCGAGATGACTGCGTCCCTTATGGTCACGGATCAAGGGGCGGCACAAACGGTCATAAAATGCCCGGCAGATTTAATGCCGTATCTAGGGCGCGGCGTGGGTTATCTGACCGAAGATGACGGCGCGGCGATCCGACGATGGGTAGATGGCGCGCCCCCAATTAATCCCGAAGTCGAGGCATACCGCGCCCGCTTAATCGAGGCTACGGAAAGCGGAACCGACGCGCTGCGGGCGGCGTGGAACTTGACGCCGAAAGAATTTCAGAGCGCGATCGGCGCGAAGTATCTGAACGAACTGAAAGCCTCTGCCGCCGAATACGATAACCAGCACGCCGTTGCTGCGTCGGCTGCAAACGATAATCAGGAAGGAGCGGAATAATTTGGATGTTTATTTGACGCCGGAACAGGCCGCGAATTTGCTCGGCGTATCGCTGGATACGATGAACGGTTGGCGGTCGAAGGGCAAAGGGCCGCCGTATATCAAGGCCGAGGGAACGATAAGATATACCCGGCAAGATATCGAAACATATATGCAGGAGAATAAAATAATACCGAAAGGAAACACAACAGAGAATGAAAATAATTAATCTGAAAGCCGAAAACTTCAAACGCCTGCAAGCCGTCGAAATATCGCCGGACGGCAACATGGTCATTTTGTCAGGCGCTAATGAGCAGGGGAAGTCGTCCGTTTTGGACGCAATCTGGTATGCACTGGCGGGCGGCAAAGCGTCCAAGGACATCCCGGAACCTATCCGGCGCGGCGAGGGACGGGCCGAAGTGACGCTGGATATGGGCGATATATGCGTCCGGCGCGTATGGGAGCCGGACAAGAACCGCGTCGAGGTGACCAACGCCGACGGGCAAAAATACTCGTCCCCGCAAGCTATACTGGACGCGCTGACCGGTTCGCTGACATTCGATCCGTTGGAGTTTGCGCGTATGGCCCCGCGTGACCAGCGGGCGACGCTGCTAGGGCTGATAGATTTGCCGTTTAATCTGGCCGACAACGACCGCGAGCGGGCGGCGAAAGTCACAGAGGAAACAAACGCCCGGCGCGATGTAAAGTTGATGGAAGGCGCGGTCGCGAACCTTCCGAATGTGCCTGACGGGACACCGGACGCGGAAATCCCGGCGGCTGACATCCTCGCGGAAATTCAGGCCCGCGAAGCCGTCATAAATGCGAATACCGCAAAGCGACAGGAATTGAAAGACGCGCGCGCTGATTACGCATGGCGCGAGAAGATTGTTAAAGAGACCGAAAAAAAGGTCGAAATGATTAGGGAGCAGCTTAATAGGGCGCTAATTGAATTGGAACTTGACAATAAGCGGCTTGACGAATTGCGGGAAACAGGAACGAAACTGGCCGCCGAAGTTGCCTCCTTAGTCGATCCTGATATGTCCGAACTGGACGCAAAGTTCGCCGCGATTGACTCCACTAACGCCGCCGTCCGGCAGAAGCAAGAGAACGCCGACAAGCGGCGGTGCCTGAAAAACCTTCGCGCCGCTGCCGAAAAGGCCGCCGCCGCAATCAAAGCCCACGACAAAGCCCGCGCCGAGGCGCTTGCCGCTGCGAAGTTCCCGGTCGACGGCCTCGGTTTCAGCGACGACGGTGTAACGCTGGACGGGCTGCCGTTTGAGCAGGCGTCGGAATCACAGCGCATTAAAACTTCGGTCGCAATGGGCATGGCGGCGAACACGAAGCTGCACGTCATGTTAGTCCGCGACGGGTCATCGCTCGATAGCAAGCGCATGGCCGAAGTCGCTGAAATGGCGAAAGGCAAAGACTACCAGTTATGGGTTGAAAAGGTCGATGAATCCGGCGCGGTCGGGGTCGTGATAGAGGATGGACGCGTGAAAGGCGGTGCGGCTGAGTGAAAACCGAAAGCGAAATAAGGAATTTATTATCGGAGTTATGCAAGCGGTTAAAACGCGCAAATGACGCGGCTGATTTATTCGATGTAATGCAAGCTAATTGCCAAATATCTTTATTACAGTGGGTATTGGGGATAGGCGGTGACGCAGAATGATATTCTCAGTCAAATTCGAATCCCGCGACTTGCCCGGCACGTTCGCCGGAAAAAATTACCATTATGAATCCGCGTTGCCGCTCGTACTTGGCGACCTCGTAAAAATCGAAACCCAGTACGGGCAGAGCGTCGCAATAGTGACGGGCGTAAATATCCCCGACGGCAATGTAGACGCGCGGTACCAGCCGTTGAAATCCATCAAGGAATACGCAGAACAGCCCGCGTATCCGATTCACTCGGATTCGTCGTCCGGCTGCGCGGGCGTGGTATCGCCGTTCCGGAACCGCTGAACCGTCGCTTCCAGCGCGTCGGCCTTTGCGAGAAGCTTCCGCGCCCGCTCACGCTGTTGGGCAGCGGTGCGGAGCATTTGTGAAATCACGAATTTCGGAACGGCGGATTGGACGTCGGTCATAATTTGCTCCCTCGGTAAAATCTGCCGGAACGGTAAGTCAGCGCCGAGGGAGCCGTCAAGGGGAAATATGAAAAATATGCAGCCGGGGCGAACCCGGCGGGAAGGGTATTGTAATGACAAGGGAAGAACTGAAACATTTAGTTGAATTAAATGGCCTAGTTGATGCGTTTGACATGATGGTAGAAAATGTTAACGACGATGCGTTAGAGAATATCACGGTAGAATCAATAAATACGACATTTGCTATAGATGGTTTCGGCGCAAAGGCGGTATACGAGCAAATACTGAAATACGCCGATTCTGTCCGCGCGAAACTCGACGCCGAACTTGCGAGGTGGTGGGAAGTAGAGCCCGAAATCATGTTTGGCGAATTATCTGACCGCGCCTCGATTGTCGCGCGGCTGAAAGATTTAGCCCGCGAAGCAAAATCGCATTTTACGGACGACGGCAACGACGACGTATTACGCGCCGACTACAACGCGCAGATGAAAGCGGCGTATCTGATCGAAAAATGGCTAGTTGCGGAGGGCGGCGATGTAATGGAAGACGTCCGCCGAGGAGGCTGCGAATGGATAGATTAACACGGAGGTTAGACGGTAAACGAATCGGAGTCCGAATGGATGATGGACGCGGGTATATCGAAGTCGAAGGTGCGACCGCCATGGAAAAACTCGCCGACTTGGAAGACGCCGAGGAGCAGGGGCGGCTGATTGTGCTGCCGTGCAAAGCGGGCGACGAGGTTTACGCCGTACATGCGGATAGCGCCCGTCCCATACCCAAAACCGTGCGGGGCTTTGTTGTAAGCGTATATAGCGATTATGGGCAAATCGGCCAAGTGACTGGGAATGGCGACTTACAACCGCCGTTATATTTATCCCGCGAGGAAGCGGAGAAAGAGGCCGCGAATGTCTAATTTAAAACCCTGCCCGTTTTGCGGCGGGGACGCTAAAGTAAGAAAAAGCCACGAGAATTTTTTGGTACATCCGGCTGACTGTTGGATGGTGCAATGCGCGGATAATGACTGCGGTTGCGGTACGTCGTTTGAATCCAGCGAATATAAAGCCGTTGCCGCGTGGAACCGCCGCGCGGGGATAAGGAGGGACGCGAATGCCTAATTTAACGAATGCAGAACGGCTACAAGCGATTGCAAATGACGGGCATACTTACTGTACGACATGCCGCAATTGGCCGACGCGTGTACATCCCGCCGGCGATCTTACGCCGCCGCTCGCGTGTCAGAATTATGCGCCAAGAGCGGAGTCCGCCGACGGCGACAGCGCGTATTGCGCAAAGGCAACAAGATATTCTGACGGGACGTGCAATGGCTGGCAAGTAAGCGAATACGACGACGAGCCGACACTTAGGTGCAAGAAGTGTCCGCGTAATGTATTTTACGAGGGCGACGAGGCCGCAAAGGAGGTCGCCGAATGAAAGCCATATTGATAATCGATGAGCCGGAATCGTGTGCGGAGTGTCCGTTAAGTCGAATACACAGTCGTACTTATGAAACATACTGTTCAATGGCGCGCGATGAATCGGTCGAATGTACGTGCGAACGCGCCCCGTTCTGCCCGCTGAAAATACCCTCGCCCGGCGACATGTTCGTTATGGACGGCGAAGAGTTTCGGCGAGTTGGGAACGTATACGGAAGGAGCGCTGCCGATGGAAGTAACTAAAACCATTACGCACAAACACAAAGTAGAGTTTTACCCAAATTGCGGAGATTGGCAATTCGGCACGTTTAAAGAAAGACGACAAATATTTGGACAATCTTTGGGTGAATTGTCCAAATGTTTTATATGCGAACACAATTACGACGATGATGAAAAGTTAATATTTATTACCGTTAGCGGTAAAGGGAATAGATTTTCTTGCGAGAGATGCTATGAAAAACAGGCTGCAAGGAAGGAGTCCACCAATGCTGAATGATACCGAAAGAATTGCCGTACTAGAAATCCCCGTCCCCGAAGATTGCACGTATTGTCCGTTGCTAATCGTGGACATCGGTGAGCGGTACGGCAGCGGTCGAGGGCATTGCATTTATACGCCCGGTAATCAACCAGCGGAGATATACAACGCCATGCGAGCGCCTTGGTGCGGGTTGAAAATATTAGACGCAAACATACTACACAGAACGCGGCGAGGAAGCCGCCAAAGAAGGGAGCGATGATTGGGTGAACGAACTGTATACGTTTAAGTCTAAAAAGGAGTTCGCGCGCGTTACAAAATGGCTAGAACGAAATCCGCAGGTTTTAAAGGCAATCGAAACGCTATTGAATATGGATTATAAGTATGAGGATGGAAAGTGGAAAGCATCGCCCGGAAGGTTGAACGCAGCGATATATACGCTCGACTGCCTCGGCTATACCTACGAGGGCGGCGAAATATGGAATCCGCCGCTGGGTAAAGAGCCGCCGAAATGCCCGACATGCGGTAAATATATCTTGATGTTAGAAAACCACTTGCCGGAGTATTGCCCGAATTGCGGGGCGCACACGGATGGAAAGCCGCGTCCCATGCAGCCCGACGTGGCGTTGCAAATGCAGTTTTTAACCGCCCGCGCCGAAGCCGCCGAGGCCCGCGCCCGTGAGTTGGAGGCGAATGTATGCGAGCATTATATAGACGGGCAATGCCACTCGTTGCGCGGGGAGTGGCAGCGAGTAGGCCTACGTTACTACTGTTCTGTGTGTAATGCGGGGCTGTACACAGCGCCCGACGGATTACCGCCTGACTATAACTATTGTCCATTTTGTGGGGCGAAGATGGTCGCGCCGGAGCCGCCCGCGAAAGGCGGTGAACCCGCTGATTAACAACATCTTGGCCCAAGCATATCAAGGCAATTATTCTATACTAATCCTACTCGTCAACATTGCGCAACTCATAATTATGGCGGCGCGCCGACGCGACTGATTGTATGATATAATAAAACAAAAAGGCGGTGATACCCATAAAAAATATACGTAATCTTAAGGTCGGTTTATACTTTTTATTTGTCGGCATTGCGATTTTCATACTCGGCGCGACAATCTTATTCACGCGGCTCTCCTATCCGCGCCCCTCCCTCGCGCCTTACAATTCGCTCCACGCCGACTACCTCGACGACGTCGCGTCCGGCGCTATCCCGGCAGTCTATGTCATGCCGTCGGTCACGGAGCGCGACAGCGCGGACTACTCCAAGCGGACGCCCGGCGGCCTGATTGACGGCGTCAAGTTCCCGGCAAAATATGACCTGCGTAAATTCAACAGGGTTTCGCCGATACGCGACCAAGGCAGCGACGGCACATGTTGGGCCTTTGGCGCAATCGCCTCTCTCGAATCGGCGCTTATGCCGGATGATATCATGGACTTATCCGAGCAGCACATGCGTTACTCGCTGTCTAAGGACGGCGGCAATCCGTGGGGGTTCGACCGCTCAAACGGCGACGGCGGCACGTCTGAAATGGCGATATCCTACTTTGCGCGATGGTCAGGGGCGGTTACGGAGGAAGTCGATCCGTACAAGGACGATACCGTCGTCCGGCCATACGCGCTGACAAACAAAATTAAACCCGCCGCGCATGTGCAAACTATGATTAAAATATTACCGGCGAACACGCGCGACGCGGCGTCGGTAAAATGCGCCGCCCTGTACCTCAAAGCCTGTATCATGCGTTATGGCGCGGTTTCCACCGCGTATCATATGGACAGCGATTTTTATAACCGTGATACGGCCTCGTATTATATGTATGACACGACCAAAAAATACGCTACACACATATCGGCGGTCGTCGGATGGGACGACAGATACCCGCGCGATAAATTCTTACAGCCGCCCGCACATCCCGGCGCGTGGATTATTAAGAACTCGTGGGGAGAGAGATGGGGCGACAACGGATATTTTTATATGTCGTATGACGACCTATTCGCCGCTGACGGGTTGGTAGTATTCACCGACGCGGAACCAACGGATAATTATGACCATATATATGTTAACGATCCGTTTGGTTACGTTCTTGCGGTCGGATACAACAACGGGCGCGGTTCGTTGATGAACGTATTTTCCGGCGGCACAGGTGAGCGCATAGCCGCCGTCGGTATGAACATCGCGGCGATTAGCTCGGCCTACGAAATATGGATTAACCCGGATTATTCCGGCAAGTCGTGGGTTCGCGTCGCCGCCGGAACGAAGGAACTGCCCGGTTATTACACTGTGACGGTTGACGAAATCGCCATAACCGGCAGCCGGTTCGCGGTCGCCGTGCTGTACGGCAACCCGGTCAAAGAAGATTACATCTTGCCCGTACAGTATGCGATTGATGGATATAGCAGCCAAGCGGTTAGCAAGCCGGGTATCGGGTACATATCATACAAGGGCGTCGGCGACGGCAGCCCGGCTACGTTTGACTGGACGGACGTTACGACATTGGGGCCGGGCGTGGCGGCGTGCGTCAAGGCGTATACCGTGGACGCGGGTACAACGGCTACGGGAGAACGGGTGAGGTGAGTCGCATGGCAGCCCGACGCCAATTTATAACGCTATACGAAGCCGGACAACTGTACGGATTTAAGGCGTTGCCGCGTCCGCGATATGTCCCAGACGGAATTTGCGAATGGTGCGGCAAAAAAATCGAAAACAAGCGGCGGTCGTCATGTTGCACGAAGGAGTGTACGAACAATTTTTTAAACGCGACGTCGCCGGTACGTTACGCAAATTCGGGGAGCCGGGGCGGTTATCCGGGGCATATATTACGCCGAGACAATTTTTCTTGCCGGATATGCGGGGAGTTCCACGGCTGGACAAACGAACATGGAATCCGAACACCAACTAGCGACGGCCAACTGGCGATACATCACATTAAAAGCGTACACGACGGCGGGAGCGACGCGCCGGACAATTTGCAAACGGTGTGCAGAGATTGCCATAATATCATCCATGGGTATCGATACGGGTATACCGCTCATGGCGACACGCGCAACCGGTAAATTTATCATAGGCTTGTCGCCCTTGTGGGCATTCTGGTGAGCGTTTTAGGCGATGGATATATCGAGCGCAGAACGGCGTAAGCTATTGATTTTGTTGGTGCTATGCGCCTCTGTACGTGGGATTCCATGTTTAATCAACCGGCTAAACATGGCGCAACTATCGTTTATATGCAATGAAACAAATTGAAATGAGGTGAGGATATGCAACGAATGGTGGTGTGGTTCTCTTGCGGTGCGGCATCTGCGGTTGCCGCTAAAATATGTCTATCAAAATACGCAGGAGAATATGAAATCGCCATTGCTCGCTGTGTTGTGGCAAACGAACACCCAGACAATGACCGCTTTGCCGCAGATTGCGAGAAGTGGCTGGGTGTCCCGATACTTAACCTTTCAAGTGATAGGTATGCCGATTGTTGGGAGGTTTGGGATAGCGCAAAGTTTTTGGTCAGTCCATACGGCGCTCCCTGCACAGGGGCGATGAAGAAAGAAGTGCGGTTCAAGTTTGAAATGGAATGGTATCCAGACGTGCAAGCCTACGGCTACACGTATGAGGAACAGGAGAGGGCTAAACGCTTCCGACAGACTAACCCAGAGGTAACGCTTATTACGCCGTTGATTGATGAGTTTGTCGGCAAAAGTGATTGCCTTGCTATGATAGAACGTGCCGGGATTGAAATTCCCACGATGTATAAGCTGGGTTTCAATAACAATAACTGTATCGGCTGTGTTAAGGGCGGTATGGGCTACTGGAATCGTGTACGTATTCATTTCCCCGATGTGTTCGACCGTATGGCTCGGCTGGAGCGGTCATTGTCACACGCAATATGCCGACAAGATGGGAAACCCGTATTTTTGGATGAATTGCCGAAAGACGCTGGGCGACACGTAGAACCAGAAATCCAATGTTCCCTATTCTGCTTCCGTGCAGAGCAGTTTTACGAATTGCAAGATAAGGAGGCGGCATCCAATGACAATACAGTTCATGACAGGGTTATTGGACATTCCAGCAAGTGATACCGTGGCATTGCGCTACGTTATAACGTCGCTCACGGGTTCGTGATATGGGTACGAAAATGGGTATATTAAATGTGCTGCACCGCACAAAACAGCGGCATTTCAATAATTTGCCTGTTCAATGCGCCTTCTGGTGAGGCCGTCGCCAGCAGTTCCCGCCGATACCCATATCGTCACAAATCAATAACTTAGGGCCGCCGGAGTTCCCGGCGGTTCTTTCTTTATGCCCTATATACCCGCCCTTTCGGGTATGGTACATACGGGTATGACGGGTATCACAGACGCCGCGCTTCGAGCACTAAAACCGGGCGACAAGCCGTACAAGCTGCGCGTCGAACGCGGGCTGTATCTTCACGTTATGCCGAACGGCTCGCGGCTATGGCGGTATCGGTATTCCGACGGCAAAACAGACCATACAATCAGCTTCGGCGCGTATCCCGCCGTAACCCTCGCGGACGCCCGCCGACGCGCACAGACGGCGCAGGATGACCGCTTAAACGGTACTGACCCGGCAGCGGCCAAGAGGGCCGCGCTAACCCTCGAACAAGTCGCGCTTGATTGGTACGACAAGCAGCGCCCGCGTTGGCGCGAGACGCATGCGGAATACGTTTTATCCAGCTTGCGCGCCGACATATTCCCGGCGCTTGGCTCGCGGCCTGTCGCGGACATATCGCCGCCGGATGTCTTGCGGGCTGTCCGGCAGGTAGAGGCGCGCTCGTCTGACCTCGCGCGGCGTATGCGGCAGCGGCTCGACGCGATATTCGGTTATGCTATCGCTTGCGGGTATGCCCGCGACAACCCGGCCTCGCAGATAATCCATGCTCTTGCGCCCATGCCGCCGGGCGGTCGTATGCCCGCCATAGTTGACATCGCCGAGGCGCGCGAAATGTTGCGGCGGGTGGAGGAAGCGCCCGCGTTTCCGATGGTCAAGGCGGCGAACCGGTTTCTTGCGCTGACGGCGGTCAGACTTGGCGAAATGCGTTATATGAAATGGGACGAAATCGACGGCGATATATGGGAGATATCCGCGCCGCGCATGAAAATGGCCCGCCCGCACCGTGTCCCGCTGTCACCGGCGGCACTGGATATCCTGTCGGCGGTCAGGCCGTATTCGGGCCGCGAATACGTGTTTACCACGTCGAAAGGCGCGCCCAACAGGCCAATCGGGGACAATAGCATTGGCGTGCTGTTGAACCGCGCCGGGTATAAGGGACGACACGTCCCGCACGGTTATCGGTCGTTATTTTCGACGTATCTTAATGAGCGCGGCGGCGTAATCGGCGGTCAGGCCGTTGAGAAGCTTGTCGAACATGCCCTCGCTCATGCGCCGGATGACCGCGTTGCGGCGGCGTACAATCGGGGAACGCTGTTCGAGGCGCGGCGGGAACTTATGAATTTATGGGCCGACGTGATTTTAGACGGGGCGTTACCTCTGGCGGCGGCGTTGTCCGGGCCACGGAAGTGACGCCGGTCACTTCGACGAGCCATTCGACAATATCGCTCATCGTCCACCTTACCATGTGCGGTCCAAGCCTTACCGGGCGCGGGAACTTGCCCTCCGCCATAAGCCTGTAAATCTCGCTTCGAGATATCGCGCATATCGCCTCGACTTCCCGGCGGCGCAACAACGTATGCTCATCATACATGCCCGGCGGCTCCCTGTCTTACCTCACCGACACGGACTTACCCGAACGGCAAAAAAAATGCAATGCCGTCGGGGGGAGCCACCCGGCATTGCGGCGCGGTGAAAGGAATAAGCCCGCGCGAAGTCAGCCACTATAATCAAAGGAGGATTCATGCAATACAAGTATAGCATAGGTGGCGCGATTACACAAGAATGTCACAATGCACAACTAACGCATGTCAAGTTTGTTTATTATGCCGATAAAATATTTTTAAATAAGTATTGACGGATTATTATATATGCGTTATAATTATATTATCAAAGAAACGGAGGGCGCAGAAATGACAGACACAATTAAGAAGTTTTGGGCCAACAGCAATTGGGTAAAGGTTGTCGGAATATGGGGAACCAACAGCGAAATGAATATCGGCGATGAATGCCCGAAATCACATCATATGAGCGCCTTTGGCGACGATGATGACGGAATGGAAATAAACGGGACGTGCTCAATCGGATTGACGTGGGCGGGCGACAGCGAAGACGAACTAGAAGCCGAACTAAATGAAAAAATCAGCTATCACAAAGATTATTACGGTTATACGTATATGTATATAATCGCCGGAACGGGTTACGAATACGGCGACGACGAAGGCGAAATGATAATAACCGACGCGGAAGTAATCGCAAACGTAAAATAATTTGTAATATAAATGTAACAAAAAATTTTTACGAAAAGTATTGACGGATTATAAAATTAGTAGTAAAATATAAGTATAAGGAACGCAGAACATTGAAAACAAAATACAGAGCACCACGCGGGGAATAGCCACAGAACTGGCGGCCCAATCGGAAACGCGGAGGTGATAAAAATAAAAATACGATGGGGGATATATAAAATGACAGACAATCAAGCGGTAAAAATTATTCAACAAAGAATAGACGATCTTTTAAAGGAAATACCAATACAAATAGCGCTCGATTCGTGGAAGCGCAACGGGAAATCGGACAACGAAATCAGAGACTACTTACAGCAAATGGCAATAGCAACATTATACGGAGCGGCATAATAACCACAATACGCCGAGGGCGGCGGCCAAGCCGCCCAGAAAGGATTTTAAAATGAAAACGAGAGAAGAAATTATTAAGCGGATTGACTACATAAAATCAAGGATCGCGGACAACATTGAGGCCAGCAAGGCCTCAATGGCCAGAGTATCAAGAGATATAACAGAAAACGCGCACAGGCCCGAATACGTGGCTCAATGGATTGATAGCTGGATGAACGGCATTAATAACTATGAAAAAGAAAACAACGAGTTTCGCGAACAGTTACGTATATTAAATTGGGTAATTGGAGAATAAATAATAACAGCCGAGCCGGGCGGCATAACCCGGCAGAAGGGAACATCAACATGAAAGAGTGTGTCATATGCGGTAAGCCGGATACAATGACCGACAGCGAAGGGGTAACGAGGCATAGCCTAGTGTATTGTGAACTGTTCGGCGAACCATGCTGTCGGGAATGCTACGACGATTATCGCGCAAGATATGATTACAGAAGCCAGTGAATAGTCGCCGAGCCGGGCGGCGTGACAATACCCGGCCAATAATAAAATGGAGGATATTACAATGAAGGAAATCAAAACGACTTACGACACAATCGCAGGACGGGACGAGAACGGCGTCGAATACGTCGCGTTCCCGGTATACGAAGACGGCATGATTTACGCATTTAAATTGCCGAGTGGCGGCGCGGTAAAGGTCGCCGGCCTGCTCTCCCTGCCGGATGACGCGGAACAAATCGGCGAGGCGGACTTACGCAAGACGTACGACATGGTGGAGAAGTGCTGCCACCTGATTAATGTCGAATACGATTACGCAACAAACCACGGGACGAGCATTACCGTCGATATCGCTGGAATGAACATCCGCGCGACTTACAATCCGGCGAACGTCAGGCCATACACTACCAGCGCAGGTGATTACATAGAGAAAACCGTCATAACCGAAGACGGGCGGCTGATTGGGCATGACGCGGCTGCGAATCAGTGGGTGCAGATATACCCTTGGAGGCCGGACGATTACGACAACAAATAATAAACGACGCCGGGCCGGGGCGGCAATTACCCCGGCAGAAAGGATTACAGCGTGAACAGCTACAAAATATATCTCTCAAAGTCACCGGAGGCGACGGCGGCTATATACCGAGGGTATACGTTAGGCCAAGACGACGTATGCGGAAAGGGCCATGGCGCTATTATCGACGACAACGCCGACATACCCAACAGATACAAAAACTGCGGTTTCTCGCAATGCACCATCGTATTTACAACGCCGGACGGCATGCTGCCAACATATGAAATAATATTCTGTTAAATTTAATCCGGGGCGCGACGGGATACGCGCAGAAAGGAATATGAAATGTCCGCATTTAATAACGTAATATTCGACCAATTGTTACAGGAGGCTAAAAAGCACGATCCCAACGCATACCCACCGGGCGTGGGGAACGGGTTGTTCGAGCGGTTTATGCAATTATGCGTAGACCACAAGTTGATTATCCTAAACTTGGGCGACCCCGAGATGAACGGTATCGCGCACGATCTGGTCGACGAAGCGTCGGGCGTCCCCGCCAAGTATTATGACATAAGGGGGGTGAAATAATTGAAACGTGTAATCGTGCAACTAATGATCGCTATTACAACACTGCCGGTGGTAGTATACGGCTTTGTAACATGGCTGTCGCAGTCGCTATTTTTTGTTTACCTAAATGCGATGTCGGCGCTCTGTGCGTGGGGCGATATGCCACACGTGGCTGATATGTATCAAGACTTCAAGAAGTGTTTCTAAAATTATTTTACAGGAGGGTATCACATGCAAGAAACAAATCCAATCAACGAAACCGCCGCTCGTCGCGCCCATGACGCCAACAGCTTCCGCACGTTCGAGCCGGGCCGCGCGACATCGGAATACTGGGAGTATGTTACCGAAGCGCGCGAAATCGCACTCGCGCAGAAGGAGCGCGTCGATCCGATCCACCATGATAAGATTGACTATTGGCTGGACGTATACAAACGCCGCCTCGCCGAGGTCCTAAATCGCGGTTACGAAATCGACGCCCGCGTGCCGTCCATCATGATTGCCGGGCCGTCGCGATTCCCCATCCGCGCCAAGGAAAAACAGAACGCGGCGCGGGCGAAGAACATGCAGGAATGGCGCGAGGTCGAAGCAATCCTCGACAAGATACGCGGTATCGGAACCGGCGGGATATCGTCGGACGATCCGGACGCGGTTGCGAAACTCAAAGAAAAACTGCTCAAGGCCGAAACCTTACAGAATTTCATGAAGGACGCCCGCGCCCACTACCGCAAAAACGAGACAATGGCGGGGTTCGTCGCCGATGACGAGGCGCAGCGATGGGACACCGAAATTGCCGCCGGGCGGTTCGGCAGTCCGTTCGCCGAATGGCAGCTGCAAAACAACAACGCGGAAATTAACCGCATACGGCAGCGGATCGCTAAGCTGGAAAAACAAGCCGCGTTGTCAGTCGCGGCGGCCAGTAGGCCCGGCCATGAAGGGTATCAATTCGACGGCGGGGAGGTGATATACAATTACGCGATGAATCGGTTGCAAATTAAGTTCGCCGACAAGCCCGACGAGGCAATGCGGGGCAAGTTGAAGCACAACGGGTTCAAGTGGGCACCCTCGCAGGAGGCATGGCAGCGGCAATTGACCGACAACGCGAAAGGGGCCGCTAAGCGGCTATTTACGCCCATATGTAAATAAATGGTAGGGCCGGAAAGGCCCCTAGAAGCGATTATTTTAGGGTGGGTAATATAAAAATACGTTCGATAAATGAGGGATTTACGAATGAAAAACGCTATTACGGTACTATGCTTTATACTAATCTTGGCGGGGCTGTCCATCAGCCCCACAGCCGAATCGGAAGCGGAACTGCTCGCGCGGCTCTTGTACGCAGAGTGCCGTGGGGAATCCGACGAGGGCCGCCTCGCTGTTGCCCAGTGCGTCCTTGACCGCGTCTCGACTGACCATCGCGATTTCCGGCGGCAAGACACTATACGTAAGGTCATCACGGCCAAGAACCAATTTGCCAAGCCGGGCGAACTCACGGACGAACTGCTCGACGTCGCCAAGCGCGCTATCGCGGGCGAACGCGCGTTCCCGGATCATGAGGTGCTATTTTTCCGGGCGACAAAATCCACCGACGACTGGTGGGACAAATATATCGGCCATATCGGCCGGCACGCCTTTTTTGGGCGGGAAAGGATTAAGAATGACTAATGAATATTTAGTGAGAGCGACGGGGAGGTGTAATAATGACCGAAGGATATCTTGATTACGTAAATAATTTACATCGCCGTTTGAAGGAAGCAAAAGCAAACGCGCAACTGGTCGAGCCGTTTGGACAAGAAGTGCTCGTGCAAATCTACGACCGATTGCAAGCCGAGTTCGACGCGCTGCCGGGCGGCGACGCGGAGGTGCCTGCAAATGCGCGTTAATCCGATCGATACGCAAGTGTACAACGCGGCGTATTATGCGCAGCGGCGCGACGAAATACGCGCCGCCGCCAAGACGCCCGAAGCCCGCGCGCGCGACCGGGAGAGGAAGGCCGCCAAGCGCTACGCTGACCGCGACGGGTACAACGCCTACATGCGGGCATACAACGCGGCCCGGCGCGCTAAGGCGCAGGGCTAACAAATTATACAAATATAGCGCGTAAAGTTTGGTTAAATTGCCGAACGTTTACGCGCTATTATTTTGCAATTAAGTATTGACGGATTATTTCATATGCGTTATAATTATAGTATCAAATAACGGAGGATTTAAGAAATGACAAAGACAGCGATTATCGAAAACATCAAGAAGGCGATGACAGACGTTATCGAGACGGCGGCGAAAAAGGGAATCAGCGCCGCCCATCCGCAAATCAAGCAGTATCAGGAAGTGGCCGACAAAATGAGCGTCGTAATTGATGGGTTAAGCGACTTGGCGATTGAAAAACTTGGATGGACAGAAGCAAAGTTCGCCGGGCAAAACAAATTGCAGATACTCGGCGAAAGGTACAACGCATTAAAGAGCCGCGGATACATCGGATAAGCGGCAGGACAGATTACAAACTCACCGAACCGGGGCGGCCCTGCCCGCCGCCCCAGAAAGGAACCCCACAATGATACGCATAATAACAGTTATCATCGCCGCCATTATCGCCGTATCCGCTGCCGCCGTACATGCGGACGGGCTGCCGGAAAAATATCGGCTCCCCGTCACGCTCACGATGAAAAATCAAGGCGTTGACGGGCGCTGTGGCGCATACGCGTTTTCGACCGCGCTGGAAGCCTGCACTGGGCGCAACGTGGCCGCTCAAAAATTGTGGGCCTACGCTATGAAATATAAAACCAACGACAAGCCCGGCGTATGGATCAATCATTTAATCCCCGCCGCGCACGATATGTTAAAAATCACCGTAACCGCCGAACAGTTGACCGACGTACAGTCCATCAAGGAAGCCCTATTCGCGGGCAAGCCGGTCGTCATGAATATGCCGTGGTATGTCGGATACAACAAATACACGCGCGGCAATATGGGCGCGTCCGGCGCTTACATCAACAACCACGCCGTCACCGTTATCGGGTACAACGCCGAGGCGTTGCTGATACAAAATTCAGGCGGCACAGACTGGGGCAATCGCGGCCTCGGTTGGCTGCCGTACGACGCCGAATGGGACTGCGCGTATGCGATATCTATCACGGACTAAGCCTCGATATATCCGTATACCGAGTTAACGTTCGCGGCGGGCCAGTATCGCGGCGTTACGCCATTGTGGCCGGTCATCCCAGCCGCCGCGACATATCCGACGTAGTTTACGACCACGTCGAAATTGCCGCCGTTTGAAAACGCCTTTGAATTCGATCCGTCAAGCGCAATTTCGCCGAACCGGTCAATACAGAATCCGTTTTTTGTGTTATGTGCCGCTATTACCCCTTTGCCGGTTACGCTGCACCCGTCTACATGAACCCCGTGTATCTTATTCCCGACGGCGTTTGTGTTTTCACAACCGCAGCCGTTTGAGCCTGTCAGATACGCGAGTCCGCTGTAGCCGTTTCCGTGGGCGATGGTGTCTACAGAATACATAAACCCGCCGCAGCCTGAGCGTGCGCCGTTCTGTCCATTGCCGCATAGATACGTGTTTTTCATCCAAATGTACGCGCCAGTCCCCCAAGCCAATACGCCGTCACTGAAAAATCCGGTTACGACCACCGAGTTTAGTTCCGTAATTTCCGAGCGTTGATTTGCCAAAATACCGAACGTAAAGTTGCCGCCAGTGTCAATCGGGTCTTTTACGCCGTTACCAACAATTGCGACGTTGCGCAGCGCCGCAAGCGACACGCCCGGATCGATGACTATGCCCCGGCTGCCGTTATATTTTAGGACTGTCGGGTATTTTTTCATTTGTCCGCCGGTTAACGACGCGCCGGATAAGTTCGCTACCGTGCCGCCGAACTTCGTTTTTACAGTCACAACCGCGCCGGATACCGTGTTCACCGCGCCCGCCAGTATGAGGCCGTGCCAGTGGCCCGTTCCGCCCGTCGCATTAACCGATACGATGTCGCCGACCGCGAGGCCGTGCGATGTCGTGGCGAGCGTGTATGAAAATATCACGTCCGCGCCTGACACCGTCGCACCGCCGAACGACGATATATTGCCCGCTACGACCGGCGCTGTGCCCTCGATCACTATCCTGTCGCCGTTTGCGTGGTTGATTTTCGTCGGGGCCGTAAATGTGGATACACCTGCGCCAAGCTTGATTGTCAGTGTGACGTCCGGCGGGATAAACGTTTTCGCCAACGTGTCGAGCGCGGCCTGTATCGTCGGGTAATCGCCGGGAACTGTGATGATTACGTCAGATACGAGGATGTCGAAATATACCGCCTGTTTGACGGCTTGATTAAACGACATAATAAAACCTTCCTGATATTATTTTATGAATTATTATACCAGAAAGGCCGTATTATTACAAAACAAATGTTTATTAGTTTACGCGGAAATTAATTTGAATTCTTGAATCCATACCTTCTTGCCCGCCGGTAACGGGTCAGATAAGTGCACCTTGCCGGATACGATTGACCAGTCAAACGTGACCGCGCCCTCGATTACAACCATTAGCGCGCCCGCCGGATTACAATTCAGCGGCATGAAGTCTGATTGGCTCGCGGTTGAAATGTACGAGTCGAGCACACGCTCGAGCCGTCCTACGTTCGCGCTGTCTATCACTATGACGACATTTTGCGCGTTGGCTATTGTGCAGGCGATCCGGTAGTCATATAGCGCCGTGCTCATACCACCTTCGGGCGGCAAGAAGTTCGCGCTCGCACCGGCGTTGCCGTATGCATATAGCTTCAATGCGCCTGTTGTTCCTACGCGCGCCATGACGCCTATTTCGCGGATTGAAAACCCCGTTGTTACGCCTGTACTGCTCAACGACGCCCGCAGGATAACCGTGCCGTTACCTTGGAATTGCTTGGAGTTGATTGGAACGGTTTTCTTAGGCGATACGACGGCGGTCATTGTTTCCGGCGTCTGGCCGCCCGGCATGTTGCCGTCGCCGAATACGATTGATTCTATATTCAACGCCGTTCCTGTCGCAATCGATTCGGCTAAAATTGCGCGTCCGGCGTTCGTTAGTTTCATGTTGTCGAAATTTGCCATGCGTTACCTCACTGAGAGGCATTCTATAATTAACGCCTCGAAAGTTGCGCTGTTCATCCCTATTGACAAGATTGCGTCCGTTACCCCGTGATTATTTTTAGTTGCTGTTATCGTCACTCCCTCGGTATACGCTGCCGCGCTAAACGCAAATCCGCTTATTGCCACGCTGCTACCACGGTGACATACTGCAAGCGCCCCACTATTAATTGTTGGGTTCCATGCAAACATTTTATTTGGGGTAGGCAGGAGAAACGGGATAGTATTTGCCGTCCAATAATCTGCCCCAATATATATCGTTGAATTAGAAGTGTCTCGCGGCAGCACTAATTGATACCTAGCGCACTTTATAAATTCAGAAGCTGGGTCCATCGACGGATCGTTTGCGAGCGTTGACACTGTTCCTCGTTCTAATTTTGCCTTACGTACTGTTCCTCCGGACGACGTTATCGTATACGTTCTCAGCCCGTCGGAATATGACGCTGACGCAGTACCACTTGCCATTTCTACGCTGGCTATACAACCTGCTCCAGCTGGTTGTTCTAACATTTGTATTATAGTTCCGTTTAATGTAAGCCCATCCGTCACTAATGTAACGCTACCACTCGTTAGCCTCCAGCGATCAATAATCGGTATTTCTTGGGAAGGCACTGCAACATATGTTATTGTGCCCGTCAACACTCTCTGATTAATTCTGTACAGATTTCTAAAATCCCAATTGTGCAGCATATTTGGATTGCTTACGCCGATGGCCGCTATTGTCGGTAACTGCGACGCCGTCAGCTTCCCATCTGCGCCAAGTGACGCGACGCCGTTCGCTGCGCCTTTTTGGCTTGTCGGGATGTAATCAAGCGCCGGTATTTGTGCCACCGGAACTTTCCCGTCAGCGCCAAGCGAGGCCGCGCCGTTGGCCGTGCCAAGCGGCAGGTTCGCCGCCGGGACCTTGCTATCGGCTCCAAGCGGAGCGACACCGTTTGCCGTGCCTTTTTGCGACGTGGGGATATAATCCATAGCGGGCAATTGCGACGCCGGTACTTTGCCCGTGCCATCAAGCGACGCGACGCCGTTCGGTTGCCCGATTATTACTTTAAGGACGTATAGCGCGAGTCTGTTATCGAGGTCTTGCTGCGTTACGTATGACGCGGAGCCTATTTGTGCCGTTACGTTAGTTGCATTGTCTATGCGCGAATATATAGATAGGTTAACCTCATACGGTGACGACGACGATACGCCCGGCACCCAGTCGGCCATGCCACTCTGTGCATTTGCGCGGCTGTATTCGATTTCGCCGACGTTCGGGTCTTGCGCATATACACTCACGCGCTGCAAAAAGAACCCGGTCGGCGTCGTATTGCTCCATACGACATCGAGCCGCGCCCATCCGCTGTCTAATACGGGTTGTGAGCCAAGCAGAACATTATGCGATATGCTTGCGCCGTCGCCTAGCACGACTTTCGTGAATTTAAGCTGTACCCCCGTTTGCGCCTTTGCGTTTAAAATTATTCCGTCCGGCGTTAGTTGCGGCGCGTTGAACAATGCCATTTATGCAGTACCTCCGATAACAATCCTGCGCCTTTGCATGATAAACGCCGCATAGTACCAAGGCGCTTTATCAATCGTGGTCTTTTCCTTTTCCATCTCAATAATCGTTGTTATAATCTGAACGAGGCCGCAAGCGTGATATACCGTGTACGCAACTTCGCGGATAATCTGCAATGCAGCCATCCATGAACGCGTATTTTTTACGCGCTTTATTATGTCGTATACGCTTTTGACGGCGTCCTCTGATACGTCTTGCAACGAGGTCGATATCATAAACGTATACGCGTTACGCGGCACCCCGGCAGGATATGGCAAGCCCTCGAACCATTGCGTAACCTCTGCGTCGCCGAAGTACCAGCGGGCGACTTCCTCGACGACTTTCGTCGTGCCTTTTCGCCTGTGCCAATCCAGCGAGTTAAATATGGCATCTTGCTTCATCGCGGTTGACCACGACGTATCGTATATATCGACGTGCCATTGCCATGCGAGCATATCAAGCAGCGCGTGGTCTATAATCTCGCGCAATACTAGCCGCTTCATAATTGCTACGTTTGGGATTTGCGAAACAAATGACCGCAATTCCTCGTCGAACGCCGCCGCCATCATGATGACGTTCGGGTCGCGCGCGATGTTTTGCGGCATGATGTTTAATATGGAAATTTCTTGTAAATCTATCGGAACTTCCATAATCTGGTTAATCGTCCTCCAGCCCCATATATAACGGATTTACCGAACCCGGCTTTGCCAACTCCCACGCCTCCAAAACGGTAAATACCGGTGCAACCGGTATAATGCGTTTCGCGCCCGCCTCGCCGACACGTCGCCATAAATCCAGCGGCGTAATGTCGCGACCTATCTTCGACGCTTGCCATATCGTGTATTCCGTAACCGCCGCCGTGACTGCCGCCTGTATCTGCGCCGACCGTAATGCGTCCGAACGGTTAATCCAGTATTGGAAATCTATGTCATACGTTATAATTACCGGAGCGACCGGATGAACGTAATCGGTCAACGGTACCTTATCATCGAGGATATACATAACGTCGTTCAGGACTTCGGTTGACGCCGGTTCGCCGCCGCGCATTAAAACGGCTATGTTCACATTGCCGGGGCCTGTGCCGCTCGTGCGGAACGTGTCGTTCAGCGATTCCCACAGCTTCGCGAGTTCCGCGTCATCTTTTGTGACGCCTAGTTCACTAGTTAACCACGCGCCAAACGCCGCCAGATTGAGCGGCGGCATCCAAGCACGCGCGTCCGCTATATCCGCGTTTGCCGACCTCGCCCAAAATTCGTATGCGCCGTCTGGCCCGGCCACGCTGTACGACTCAATCAACATGTGCAGCCGTCCGCGATAACCGTTCGCCTCGTCGAGGTTTCCCACCTCGCCGTCATCCTCCCAGTCCGTGCCGCCGTCACTGACGGTTACGTTCGCAACCCCGGACACAAACGGCGGGATGTCCACCATATTGCGGATTGTACCTTCGGAGAACCCGTTCGCCTCGCGCCCTTGTACCGTGGCGACCGCCCTGACTTGGCCGGTTCTTTGCCCCGCCGGAATTTCGAGCGGGTATTCGGTTTGAAAGAATATTTGATTGTCCGGCGTGGCCTTAAGCCCTGCCGGTAGAGTTGTTATCGTCGGAAGCGGCGTCGATAACGTGTATTCGAGCGTTACATGTGCATACGCCGGAGGTAGACGCTTTCCACGCTCACCAAGAAACGCGCCGAGGTGGTCAAGCTGCGCCCCGCGCGCGTAATATAACAGGTTGCCGCGCCCTGTGTCGTTCAGCAGCGTGTAAGCCTGCGAAAACATCGCCGATTCGGTTAGCTGTACGAGCCGTTCGGGGTCTGACGCGCCGAGCGTGAAGTCCGGCTCTGCTACGCGGCGTATCGTCTCGTATAACGCCCGGAACCGATCCGCTATAGTGAGTGGAGTGCTGTCTGCAAATGTTACGTCCGGCAGTCCGTTCGCCAACTATATCCACCCCCCGCCAATGTTGACCTGTATCGATACCGTCATGTATATATGGCCGTCCAGCGCGTGAATGTCCGGCTTAAACTCCGATATGCGCGCGCGCGGCTCGTATCTCTTCAATTTTTGCACCATTTCTACTTGCAGTTTGGCCCGCGCCGTTGGCAGCGGGTCGTCAATCAGCGACATGTCGATACCGAGTTCCCGGTCGAGCGGCACCGTACCGGCGCGGGTTGTGAATAGAGTTCGCACGTTTTGAAGGACTTCGACTATCCCTCTTGCGCCGTATATCACGTTGTATGGCATTACCTGTAAATCATACGCCATCTAGTTATACTCTCCCAGCGTGACAGTTACCTCCATGCGGGTAGTAATGCCCGTTCCCGGCGCAAATCCTGTATGCTCTGATTCCGCTTCCAATATTACCCAGTCGCAATTGCGGTATGGCTTGCCCGCCCAAATGAACGGAAAGTGCCGCCCCTCTTGCGAATATGCGTCGATTAAATCGAAATCCGCGTCCGGGTTGCAGCCAATCGCCGTGTCCAGTATCCAGACGAATTCCTCGCCGCGCAGCGCGGGGCCGTTAAATTCCTTGATTGGCTTCTCATTTATCGCCTCGTGGTCTGTCCAGCGCCCGGATGTTTTTGACGTGCGCTCGCTCAATCCAGATATCCGGCGCGGGTTAACCTCGAATATAATCCCGCCGTAATTTCCAAGTTGGCCGGATTTTATGCGTCGCGTTCCGTCGTCGTTGAATCTGTTGGCTACTCGTGCGGCTACAATTGCCGCATATTCTGGAGTCCAATTTGCGTCCGGCATTAATACGACCTATGCGTTCCGTTGGCGTCCGTATGACGGCCCGATGTAGTCATGTTGCCGTCATGCGTTATGTCGCCGTTAATTTGTACTTTTCCATTCAATTTTATCACATTATCGGCCTGTATTTCAACTGAGGCACATTTTATTTTTACATTGCCGCCGAACGTAAACAGAGCGCCGTCGCCGAACCGCATTTCCATCGTGCCGGCAGCCGCGTCAAGGCGCACATATGACTTGCCGTCCTCGCTGTACATTTGCATGACGCCGTCCTCGGCGTTTTGTGGCATACGCTCTGCGTTGTACTGTGTGCCGATGACAATGCCCTCTTGCCGTCCGTTCGGATTCGCTAAAACTTTGACGTGATCGCCGATACGCGGCATGCCGGTATGCGCCCACGCGCCCGACGGCGGGAAATTGACTTGCAGCCAGCCAGTCGTGAAGTTCTGTTGGTCGTCGTATGCCACGCGGACGGCTTGCGTCTCTTGACTTACGTCTACGACCTGTCCGTCGCGAATTATACCGCTTAATTCGGCCATTAATACCCCGCAAGCACCCGGTGGGCCGTGCCTGATACCGTATACCCGCCGTCGCCTGACATTATATGCGATATCTCGTCTATGTAATATTTGCCGTCATATACGCCGCAGCCAGTGACCATGTAAGTGCTACTGGCTATCAGCTTCGTATTGCCGACAAAATCGAATTTGCATATCCATTCGTGTTTATTTTTTTCGCGGACTTGTGCCGTCGCCTGTCGTTTTGTTGCCTTTGCGGGCTTTGGCGTCGCGAGTATCTTAGAGTAACTTTTAGTCGTCGACGGCGTCGGCGCGAACGTGCGCCCCTCGTCAAGCATTTGAGCCGCCCCCTTGCTTGTTCCGATATTCGTCGCCGCGCATATCGCCGGGCCGGTCGTTTATCGTCAGCCGTTGGCCCGTCGCGGGCGCGCCCGGCGGCGAAAACTCATATTGCACCAACAGCCCGGATTTAGGGTCTTTATACGTCATAAATGCGGCGCTTGCCGTGTCAGACGTGTCTTGCGTGAACTTCATATCTATTATCCTGCCGCCGGGGTTAATCATGTTCCCTTGGCTGTCGAATTTCAGTTCGCTCGCGTCGTAACTGTCGACCGGCGGGCGCTGCTCATATTCGTGTTCATCGAACAGGATAATTTTCTTGTTCGTCACCTTTACGGCGACATTGTATTTTTCAGCCAAATCGCGAAGGAACGCCGCGTCGGCTTGCTGCCATTGCTCGACCTCGTCGAGGCTGATTTCCTCCGGCACCTCGTAAAATAAATCAAGCCCAGCGTCGTGGGCTATGTCTTGCGCGACTTTTAGCAGCGTCGTATCGCGCCATGACCGCGTTTTTTGTTCGCGGCGCATTGAGGATGTCAGCGGCGTCGATATGGCTTTGATTACGAACGTCTTGTCGCGCAGGTTATATTCGCACGAGTCGATTTCCAGCGCGCCGCAATCCAGTTCGTCATTATCGCCTTGTACTATCCAGTTTTCGGTATGATATTTGACGCGGAGTATCGCGCCCGGCACTGCTTGTGTTTTAGCGGGCGCGTTTGACTTGGTGGCCTTTTTTGTCGGCTTCGACGGGGCATTCGCCAGTATCTTGATGTATGATTTTTCTTGCGCGGCTGACGCCGCTGTACCTTCTACTTGCGCCATTTAATCTTCCCCGTCATCCAGCATATCGGCTATGACATCGTCCCAATCAAAGTCCAAGTCGTCCTTAGACGATGTTTTCGGCGCTTTCTTGCCGCCGCTCGACGCGACGCCGTCGCCTTTTTTCAGCAACTTCGGATACCAATCCGTAATCCACCGCTGCTCGCGGTCTGTCAGCGTGATATCCAAGTCGTCGGCTTCGCCCGTTGCGCGGTCTGTCCATGTGATGTTCAGCAGCGTTGATGATATTTCTTTGGTTATGGGCCGACCGTCATATTCGAGTGTTACATACGATATACGCGGCAGACTTAGGTCAGGCATATGATACCCTCCGTTTCTTCTGCGTCCGCGCCTCCAGCCAATCGTCCATGCTCTGCGCCGCCTGTTGCCCGGCCTGTTTTATTTTCTCAATCGTTCCGGCGTCGGCGGTACCGTATATCTTGATATTAATCGGCGCGGACATGGTGTATGTATCGCCGCCGCGCGTAACATTGCCCGCCGCCGCTTGTACGACGTCCGGCATTTCATACGGACGGCCCGGCAATCCGGGTTCGCCCGGTTCCCCCGGCGCGCCTTGCGGCCCCGCCTGTCGGTCAAAATACCCGCCCAGCTTACCGACTTGCTGCCACAGCTTGAAACCTTCCGGGCGCGTGTATGGGATAACGCCTTCGGCCCCGGCCTCAGCGATTACCCTGACTTGCGGCTTGTTGAATATACCGCCGGTCGCCGTTACCGGTATGTTTACGGCGGCCACGTTCTTGCTGCCGCCAAGTATCCCTTCGATTGCGGACTTAACCTTGTTAAGCGGCCCCATCAAATAATCGAGGACGCCGGTGACTATTTCCTTCGCCCTGTTAAATGCGTTGCTGAAAACATCGGGGATTCCGAGGATTATGGATTTTGCCTTGTCGAAAAATCCGCTAATGACGGATTTAATTTTGTCGATAACGCTGGTTGCAGTCGCCATCGCTTCTCCAAATACGCCGCCCCAACGTTCGCCAAGGCTCGTTAGCAAGCCGCCGACAAAATCGAATACAGCGCCGAATAAATCTCCAAAATATCCGACAACGCCTGCGATTACTTCCATAAAGCCCGTGAAGATTTGATTGACATGCTCACCGAATCGCGAAAAGAACCCGGTCGCAAGATCAGCCGCGCCCTGTATATCGCCGGTAAACAGTGCTACAAAAAACTGAACTGTCGTTATGATGAAGTCGAATACTAAATCAAAGGCGCCCGCGATCATCCGCACGACGCCTATTACGACATTGACGCCATATGTGATTATCGCTACGACAAAGTCAATCGCAACCATTATGACGCTCATAATAAAATCGCCGACGCTTTGAAGTACCTTTATGACCGTTTCGCCGTGCTCCTGCCAAAATCTGGTTAGCATGTCGATTATAGGTTGCGCCGCCGCCTTGATTTTCTCGAACGCTTCTATGCCCTTTGCCTTTATTTTATCCCAGTTTTTGTATACGACGTATGCAACCGCCGCTATAGCCGCGATTATGCCTATTACTGGCAATGCCGCCGCCGCTAGCGCGCCGAACAGGCTCGGCAGAAATACAACGACAGATTTTATTAATCCAAGCAGACTGACTAAGGTTCGCGCCCCTTTAATTGCCGTCGGAGCGACTATTAATCCGGCTAGTATCTTTCCGACGTTCTCCCAGCCGCCCGCCAATTCGACTACGTGGTTGACATTCTCTCGAACCGTCGCAGCGAATTCTTTAATCCGCGCTATAATTTCCGGCATGCGTGTGACCAAGTCAGCGAGCCACGTTCCGAACCTGTCGCCGAGTTCGCGCACATACGGGAGCATGTTGGATGTTTCGTCGCTTATGTTGCCAAACGCCCGTGTTACCGCGTCAATCGAACCGACAAAAAACTGTGTCTTTATCCCCTCGAATGTATCTGTCATTTTTTTCTTGGCGTCCATGTACTTGTCGCCAAGTTCGGCTTCGGCTTGCGTCAATACATTCCCTGTGCGCCGCGCCTCTGCGCGAAGCAGTTCAAGCCCGGCACTACCTTCTTTCATGGCTGCCGCCATTTTCGGCCCGGCCTGTTTACCAAACAAAGCCACAGCGGCAGTCGTCCGCGCCGCGTCCGTTGGCAAGTCCTTGAAATAATCTGCGAGCATGTGCAGATTTTCTTCGGGCGAGAACTGCGCCATTTTCTTGCCGGACAAGCCGAACTTTTCTAGTGCTTTTGCGGCCTTTTCATTGCCAGCCGCCGCTTGCGCTATTGTTAGATTATACTTTTTAAGTGCAGCGTCAAAGTCCGCCGCTTCGAGGCCAGATATCTGCATGGCGTAGGATAGTTCTTGATACGCCTCGACGCCAATTCCGAGTTGCTTGGAAATATCATAGATTCGGTCGCCACGCGAAGCGACGTCGTCAACACCCTTAAGAACGCCCGCCGTAACGGCTGCGATTGCACCGGCAGCGCCTACTGCTAGCTTAGCCGCGCTTCCGGCGAACGCTTTGAAGTCGCTGCCAAGTTGCTTGGTCGCGTTTTGGACGTCTTTAATCTGGTTTTTAACGTTTTTGAACGCTTTTGCCGCACCGGCGTCTTTGCCGCCTATGTTCAGCATGACGTCCCATATGGTTTTTTTACCCGCCATTACGTCGCGGCTTCTTTCATCTTCTTATGGATTTCGGTGACTATATTGCTATATTCTCCCAGTTCAGACAGCGGCAATTCAAGCAAAGCGTTTATCGGTTGATATGCCGCTATAGCAAGAGACGCGACAATCCATCGGATCGCCTCCAATGGCCGCGCGTGCTCAAACGGATTCCAGTTTTTATCCGGCTTTAGGCCGGATTCGTAAAATCCCCGTTGTCCTTCGGCGGCGCGTCATCATCGTCCTCGTCGCCCGCGATAAACTGGTCATAAAATTTTTGCGGGTTACGCCCGCCGACGAACGCGCCGACAGTCTGCCGGATAACGTCGAAGTCGGCATAGGGCATTTTGTCAAATACGCGTACAGGCAAGCCAGATATGGCCGCCGCTACGTTCTTGCAGTAATCCGCGTTGAGCGCCGGGACAAACGCGAAATTGCCCGTCGTATTGACGGCACGCTCTGCGTCCGTCGCAGTCTTGCCTGTCACCTTGCCGAAGTTCAGCGCGATTTCGCTGTGCGGCGTGCTCTCCCACTCGAACGGCTGTTCAAGCTTTACGACCACCGTCCCTGTAAATATTCGAGCCATACATCCTCCATTAATTCATTATGCCATTATGTTCCTTAGAACGTCCGCGTTTATGTCTACGCCGCCAATGCGGTTAATGTTCTTGACGACGTCCCATTCGCGAACGACATCGCCGTCAACCCATTGTCTAAATGCCCAAACGTGCTGTTCAATGCTTCCGTCGCCGGTTGCGGCTTGCTCCAATTTTCCGTTGTCCTTTTTGGATATCGGCCCTTCAATATCCCATCGCACAGGCACGTCAACGTTTTCTTTCTCGGATGTGACAACCGTCATGGAGCCCCGAATCGTGAATACGTAACTTTTGCCGTTTTGAATACTCGCAAGCCACCCGCCGTACATTTGCGGAATCGAGTATGTCGCCGTCGACGCCGCCATCATGCCGCGAGCCGGGACGTTAATTTCGCCACCAAGCCCGGTGACTTTCGTCGTGTTCGACATGTTTTCGTCGGGCGGCAACTGCACCGTGCCTGTACCTTCGAGGCGTCGCGCATTGAGCAAATCATAAGTTTCAAACTTGTCTATCTGTACGCCAATCCCTTGTCTCATAACGCCCCCTACTCTACCCACAGATTATCGAGATAATCCGGGTCATATTGCCAGTTGAAAATGATTGCGCGCCCCGTCGGCGGCGGTGTGAAGAATATCCGGAAGTATAGCTTGCCCGACAATATGTTCTCGCGCTGATTATCGGCCCGCAAAAACTCTATGCGCGCGCCGAGAATGACGCCCTCTGCCGCTAGTGAATCGAACCAGCCGTTGACCGTATGCAGAATCTTGTCGCGCAGCAACGTCGTTATCGGGCTGTCAACAACACCTTTGAGTGTTAGATTAACCGTGTTTTTGGCCCACAAGAACATCCGGCGAACCGCGCGGTCAGTGTCCTTGATATCGCCGCTGTTTGGCGTCGCGAGTGTTTCCGTGTCCCAGAACCGCCAGCCGCCGTCATTGATAACCGTGCCGAGGCCATTTTCGTTCAAGTAGTTGGCTTGCGGTTGCGAGAGCAGCGGGATTTCCGTTCCGTCCGGCTGACACATCTTGGTCATCGCAAGCGTTTTGTTGGAAATCTGGACGTATGGCCGCCCGTTGTGATCCGCGTCTACCTCGCCGTATTTACCCGCCGCGCGCATTGACAGCGGATAAATGCGTTCGCCAAGTCCAACATACGGCCAATGGCCGAACGCATACGGATCGACATAGCTGTTCTTGTTTTTCCACGCGGGAACGTCGCGATAGTTCTTGATTGTGTCAGACGGCAGGTCTACCAACGCAATCGCCTCGAAGTTGCCGCCGTTGATGTTGTGTGCTTTTGCAACCAACGCCGCATAAATTTCCGGGTCGGTCGAGTTTTCCGCGAGCACGAACGCCGGAACCTTTTGGTAACGGAGCCATATTTCCTCGATTAACTCTATACCCTTGCGCCGGTTCGTCGCCGGGTCAACGCCGCCGATTATCGCGGCCTTTTTGACTGCCGCCGTCGGAACGACCGCCTTTTTGTACGATAAGGTGATGTTTGTTGTCGTCGGCGTTAGCAACGCGCTGCCGTCTACGCGCGAGAGCAGCAGATTATTGCCGTCATAACGCAACGTATAATCTACGCCGCGCACACAGCCCGCCGGTGTTATTACCTGAACGGTCGATATCATAGCCATTTTCTCGGCTATCGTCGCGACGCCGTTTATCAGCGGCAACGCCACGCTTGCGACCGTTTGCGCGCCGGAAACTACCGTTTCCCACGTGCATATCGCGCCCGCCGGTATAATCTGATGCTGGACTATCTGCGAGTCGACAAATGCCGCGCCGGGCATATCCGCCCACAAATCGGGGCCGACTATGCCGACATCTGCGACCGCCTCGGCGTAACTGTTCCACAGGAAAGGGACGTTAACTGCCGCCGCCGGGTTTTCAAGCCGGTATATCGGGAACGTACCGACGTATACCGGTATTGCGCTATCAACCTCGCGCGGCCTTATAATCGGCGTGTCTGTTTCGTACTGATATATGCCATGCATGTATGCCATTAAATCATGCCTCCGATCTGTTTGTTTCCAATGTATCCCATTTGCTTATATCCGGCTTGCTATGCCTGTACATGTCGAAATCCGCGGGCGCTGAACTCGTCCATACTGTTTCCATCGATACCCGCCAGAATGGTTTCGCGTCCTCGTCGCCGACAGTGTATTTAAACCACGGCGGCTCGCTTCGCGGTTCTATTACATAGGCACCCTCTTTGTGCGTCTTGCATAAATCGGTTAAAACCTGCCACATCATCATCAGCGGTATGCGCCAGCCCTGATTATCCGGCTCCTCATACCAGCCCTCGAATACAAACGTCACCGTTACGATTATTTTCGCGAAGTCGGCCATCTTGCCGCCGTCGTTGAATATCCTTACAACGGGGCGATCCTTACGCGCGTCGCGTCCGGCGTCCGTTGGCTTGCCTGTTTCGTCCGCCGGGCCTGTTCTGTCCCACAGACGGTCTATCGGGAGGAACTGCGCGAACACATGCGGATCGGTGAAATCTTCCTCTCCATCGTATGGCGCAAACTGATTGTTGTTCCAAAATGACGGGGTTAGCAACCGTTCGACGCGGATTACAAGTCGGTCGATTAAGCCAGCAGGAGTTGGGTCATTCAGTTTTGCCGCGAATCCGTGGCCGCTCACTTATTCAGTATCCTTCCTATTTCGTGTTCAACGCGCTTTTCGAATGTTTCCATTGCCTTTTCAACTACCGGGTCGTTTACGTCGGGGTTCGCTTTGAACATCCCGCTTGTGGCCGGGCCATATTGTTCCTTTATCGCGTCGCGTCCGTGCGACTTTACCGCTTGCTGTGCATACGTCGCGTTTTGCCGCATTGCCCGTCGCATTTTTTTGCCGGGCGTTCGCGTAAACACGCCGATATGCCCGCTCGGCATTTGCGCCGTGAACGATTGCGGCAATGAACCGCCGCTGCCTTGCTTGACTGATACAGCCACGCCGACAGGTTTCTTAACCGGGGCTTTCGGACTCACGCCTTTGAAATCCGGCAGCGGATTTACGCCCGCCGAGATTTTCATCGTTGCGCCCGCGCCTTGATTCATACGGCTTGATATCGTCGCGCCGACCATGCCCGACGGGAGCGTATACAGTGATGTTAGTTGCCGTTTGGTTTCCGTCTTGGCTGCGTCCGCTGCACGCTTTGCTGCTCGCTTGATTGCGGCGTCGCGCTGTGTCGGTGATATGATACCGTCGCACCGGCGATTAATGTCCGCGACTTGGCGCGGGTTGAGTTGTATATCAAGCGATATCATATAGTTTGGTTCGTCCTATGAGCAATTCTAAGACACCGGCATTGGAGATTGCCGTGTGCACGTACCACTTACGCCCATTGATAGTCAGTTCCTGATTCGCCATAGGCAAGAACGGCATTTCCTTTTCCTTGACGAATATCCGGCCTGAAACCTTCATTTCGGCCAGTAGCGTCAAGTCGGCGTCCTCAAGAATCCGGTCGTCGTCTTGCATGACGTATATTTCGCGCCCGTCCACGTTGTAGATGTCCGCAAATTCGGTGGTGTTGAAAAATACCGTATCGATGTCGCGACGGGCTTGCTCTTTAAACGTCACTAGCGGCCTCCGTGGGCGGTTTTACGGCTTGATACTCGCATGACGTGTTTTTACCCTCGCGGATGATTCCGGCGGCTAATAGGGCCGGAATTTCGCCGTCAGGTAAGCCCACAATCGCGTCGCCGGACTGGTATTCCTTGCCGCCGTATTGGACTATCACTTTAGCAAAGTACGAGGGCGTTTCGGCCTTTTTGTTCATTATGCAGCCTTCCGCGCGTCATTAATGAATGCGCGCAAATCGGCTTTTGACGCGTCGGCGGGATGTGCAATACCCATTTCTGCCGCAAGCGTTTGCAATTCGACGAGGTTCATATTGCTTATGTCCTTTGCAGGCTGCTCCACGGGCGCAGGCTGCTCCACGGGCGCGGGCATGGCGGTTTTTTCGCCTTGCACGTCCGGGATTTCGTATTCGGATATCTTTCTTTCTTCGAGCAAACGCTTTGCCGAGTCCGCGCTTAATCCCTCGATGAATACGGGCTTATTCGGCGCGGACGGCTTGAATTGCTTCTTGTTGACGGTTATCGTCCATCCTCTTATTGCGATGTACTTTATCATTCTTTACCCTCCCCTTAGATATCCAGCGCCTTAAGCACATACCACGATTCAATGTTTCCGGGGATCGCTATCGGGCGCGACTCCATTGTGTATATGTCGCGCGGTGGGTCGATCATGGTGTCGTCCGTCCAGTCGAAATATTCACCCTTGAACCAACGCCACTGCCTTGTTTGCGGGTCTTTGCCGAGTTTCGCGCCGTATCCCATCTTGTTACGCTTCGCGTCAGGCGATATGAACAGCATATAACCGGCGGGCAGATAACGATGGCGCACGTTTAACCTGTCCGGCCACGTCCAATTGTGATACCACATCGTAACGCGCGGTTCTGCCAACATGCCAACAGGCGTTGCCGCGCCGAACGCAGGCGTGGGGCCGGGGTTGAACATGCCGAATTCATACCGCCTATTGTCCAATAACTTTAACATTTCGGCGTCAAGAATGATTGCGTCCCAGACTTCCGGCGACATGATGACGTCGGTTATTGAGTGCCCGAGTTCGCCCATGTGGTAAACGATTCGGCGCATAACTTCGATGATTCGAACGCCGGACCGCCCAAACGCGTCGCCGCCAATCAGCGCCTCTTTGTTCTTGAATCCGTAATCTATGTACCTGTTTTCGCCTATCCCGATAATCGGAATAGGGTCGCCAATCATTAACTGCGATTTCTGTATTTCAACCAAGTTTTGAATCGCCTTTGCCGCCTCAATCCTGTCGGCGGCTTGCAGCTGCGCTCTTACCTGCAACGGATCGGTTATACCTTCATCGTATGGAGGCTTGTCGCCCGGCTGTCGATTAATCAAATCCTTGCCGCTGATTGATTTCTTGTACTGCACGCGCGGGGTCGTCAGTCCCTGCGTGATGAACGTCGGACGCTCTGTCGGCTCAACGCTGAGTTCAGGGCCGACATATTGCGCCAGCGGCGCGCCTTCCCATACGGCGTCCCATTCGATATCATCCGTGTTGAAATTTCTGCTGCCGCCGTTGAAAAAAGTATCGCCCCAATAAAGAGACTGTGGGTAAATATTCTTGACGACTTCGATTTGTGTTATTCTGCGTTCGCGCCATTCTTGTCCGGGTACCGGCATTTTGATTACCTCCCATCAATCGGGACAGGAGCTTCCTGCCACGGCTTAATGTCGATTTGATTTCGCCTTGCTTCGATTGTGTCCATATCCGTAATGCGCTGGTTAATCGCGCCGGGGATAACCGGAAACCCGAGTATTTCGAGCGCGGCGTCGACTTTATTCCCGTTGAAACCGCCGGTATAATACGCGGCGACCTCACGGTCTTTCGGGTCTGTCAGATCAGTCGTGTTTTCGTTGTTCGCCAACACGCAGAAAATGTTTGTTACAGCCGCCTCGTAATTAACGCCGTCGGCAGTCGTCAGCGGCGTCCCAAACTTATACTCGACGCCCTCCGGCAAAATGACCGGGCGGATTCGAATTTCGAACTGCGCGTCGCTGAAAAAATCGTGTGTGTCGGACTCCGCTATAAACGGGCTGAACATGTTTCTGTTACGATATGTAATGCCGTCCATTAATTTGGCCTCCTTCCACGGATAAGCGCCGCTGCCTGTTCAAGCACTGCCGCTGTATCCATAGTATTTTGCGCGCTGCGTCCTTGTAGTTTATCCATTTCAGCAGCGACCATAGTTTGGTATCTTTCCTCGTCTGTCTTTTGAGCGTTATACGCGCCGACAGGCGTCGGACGGCCTATGTTGTTCACCGCCGCCGTGTCCCTGCGCGCATTTGCCAGATACAGGACGCCTTGAGGGTTTTGCTTCGCGGTTGCGCCGCCCGCATTAATCACGCGTTTGCGTACCGCGTCGGGGTTGTTTCCGTTCTTGATCGCCGCGTGCACCGCCGTTGCCATCCCCGGCGCACTGGCCGCAATATCGGCAAGTTCGGACGCGCGTTTGCGTTCGTCGCGGATTCCACGACGATATGCCGCCTGAATAGCGTTTGCATTTGCGCCCGTATCCCCGCCGCTTGATTCGCCTACATTCGGCGTGTCCGCGAATTCCGCACCGCACTCGGGGCAGGATACCTGATACGATCCGTCGTCGTTTTGCGTCGCCGTCGCCGTGTCGTACGTCACAGCCGCGCCGCATTGCGGGCATGTTGTTTCGACCGCTGCCGCCTGAACGTCGGCGTTTGGATCGTCCTGCGTTCCGTTTTCGCCCGTGCCGACAACCGGCTCGCCCTCGTCGCCGTCGGATTGGATCTCCGTATTGTACGAGTTTGTCGCCCCACAGAACACGCAGTCGAAAATATACGCCTCCGCGCGGGCCTTGCTCTTGCCGGGCTTCATGTAAGCTTGCGTTTTGAGCCTCGCTTGTGTGCCGCCGTTGCTGCCACTGCCGCTGTCGCCGCCTCCACCGTCGCCCGGCGCCCCGGCAGTGACTTCACCGGTCAGCGGATTCAGCAGATTGACGCCGCCGCACGAGAAGCACACGACCTCGTCGAGGACTACCTCGTTGCGGGGCTTGAGCGGCGTACCGGCTTTGGGCTTTGGCTTGCCAAACAAATTAAATCCCATGCCTTTATTGCCTCCATTGCTTGGTTTATTTGCCGCCGCTCTTTGGGCGGCGTGGTTATACTTTGTAAAATCCATTTGATGGCCCCGGTAGTTATACACGCCGGGACTTATACACGCCGCTATGTCGAGCGGCTTCTTTCCGTCAGGAATGTAATCGTCAGCGAATCCATAATCAATACATTCCTGCGCATTTAGCCATGTCCCCTTGCCGTTAGCGCCATTCATAAGCGCGATTAATTCGTCACGCGTTTTACCGGTTTTTTTTGAATACGCAAGTATAATCGGTTCGGCGGCACGTTCGAGTTCTGCCGCGTAGTCCTTCATTTCCTGCGCGTTCATCGTCTCCCAAAATATAAATGCGATTGGATTGTGATAGAACGTATCCGCGATATCGGATATATAGACATGATCGGCGGCGCACATTATGACCGTACCAATTGACGCAACTATGCCCTCAACGTAACAATTAACAGTTTTTGGATATTGGCATATCAGCGAGTGGATCGCCGTCCCCGCGTATACGCTGCCGCCCGGCGTGAACATATGTATGTCAAGATAATCGACGTCGCCAAGCTCATTCAGCGCGGATATAAAATTCTTTGGCGTCGTTTCGTCGCCACAGAATTCGAAATCGTCAATAACGCCGTATATGTCTATTCGCCCGGCAGTTCCCGTCCCGTCTTCATTGCGAATTTTTGTAATGTTCCAGAACTTCGGCGCGTTTGGATTTTTTGCCGCCGGTTTATTATTCTTGTTGTTGGGCATTGTCGCCTCCTTGTCCGGCTTCGACAGCCGCTTTAGTCCCCTGCCCCGCCGGTACGGGGTTCGTCAGCCCTGCCGCCGTTGCTGCCGATATCTCGTGGCCGCGCTCTGTTACATTTTCATAGTAATCGCCGCCGCTGTATTCTGCCGTCGCTTGGCTGCCGGTAATCACGCCGAGCGCCATCGCCTCTTTATAGGCGGCGATACTCGCACGCGGGTCGATTTGCGGCATTCCGGGGCCGCGCCAGTTGTGTCGCTGGTATGCCCGGCGGGCGAGATAATCATCGAAATATCCCGGCAAGTCGAGGTAACCCTTCGCGACCGCCTCGTCCATCAACATATTGTAAAACGCCCGGCTAAATCGTTCGATTTTGCCGCGCTTGACAAGTATACTGCTCCACGTCAGCCCAGTTTCTGCGCGGGCCGCGCTGTAAGAGTTGTTAAACTGATGAGTTAAAAAACCTTTGCTTACGCCAAAACTTGGGCCGACCATTTCGAGGCCGCTGCCGATGTATTGGCCGAAGTCACTCGACGGCGCGGTCGATTCTACCGACTGTATCTTGTCGCCGGGGTTCGCGGCCTGCACAATGCCGCTGCCTAATGCTAACAGGCTGTCGTCGAAATCTTTCGCCCGTTGCGCCTCAACGTCGCCCGACATGAGTGCTTCAAGTTCCATCATCGCGGCGTCGGGCTTTTCCGATAGAATAACCGCCGTGAACAGGGCTTGTATTTCGGCTTTGGTCGCGTAGGCGTGAACGAATTTGTCCAGTAACAGCAGTATTTCAATACTTGACGCGATTATGGGAACGCCGCGCCGCTGCGCAACGCGCTTGGCCTCCATCATGTGCATTATCAGCGGGCGGCCTGTATCGCTGTAACACGGTACGAATACCCACTTAGGGCGGTTAATGTCTGTTTTTGGCCGGGGCTTGTATCTCTTTGACAGCGGATGATCGCCGACGCATATCCAGTAACCGAGCACATGCCCGAACTCCGATTCGACGACGCCCGCGAACGTGTCCCAGCCCTTGTCTTGGTGTTCGCGGAATATTTCGTTCCCATCGTCGGGATTGTCTATGCAATCGGCTTCGACGAGATTCACGCAAGTTTCAAACGGCGAATTCCATCGGCTTATAAATGGCGCGGTAACAAACACGTCGCCGTTGACATCTTCCGACCGTGAGACGATCCGCTGTAATTCGTAAAAATTGTTAAACCGCCGTGAATCACACAGCGGTTCTTCGGCCCACGCCGAAAAATAACGCAGCCAGTCGTTCTTAAACTTTTGTCCCTGTTCCGGCGTCCAGCCGAGGTATTCAATGTCCGGTATCGGGTCAGGCATTAACCCCGTACCGACCGCCAGCGTTGTGCGAGTTGAAAACATGCCATCAACTATCGGGCTGTCGTATTCAAGCTGCCGCGACATTTGACGCAAGGTCGCCGCATTTGCGACCAGATCGTCGTCCGGGCTGCCACCCTGATATTTCCATGCGCGTTTCGCCGCTGTTTTCGGGTTCGCGTTCATGTGCGAATATCCCGAGTTCCGCGGCTTTAATGGCGCGGACGATTTAGCCTTTGCAGGCGCAACATATGGATTACCGTATTGGTCAAGTATTCGCGGCCCTGTGGCCGCCTCCATTGTTGTCATATTCCTCTAACCGGCATGACGCGCTTAAATCTGCCGCCCGGATATAGCAATGTGTCGAGTTCTTCCTGTAATTCATTTCTTAATTGCAGGGCGCGAATGGGGTCTATATAGCCAAGCGAGCGCGTGCCAAACGAATAATTGCTTACCCCTGTTGGATTATTTTTTAACCACGCGTCTATATACACAAGTTCCGCTTGTATGTTTGTAATTTTGTTTTTTATTCGCGGGCTTGTCGCCATACACTACCCCTATTAACATATAATACACGATTTACTATATGTTGTAAATACCTATTATTTATAATGCCAGTGACCGATTGCGCGCTGCCGCGTTGCGGTCAATCGGGCGCGCGGGTCGTCTTACCGGTTGCGGCTGCGTCGCCACTTTGAGCACCTGCGCGGACGCCGCGATTAGCTTCGCTTCCGGTTGCGCGTCAACGACTTCCAGCGGCGGCAATTCCCATATTGCGCGCCGGTACAGCGCCATTGCCCATTTCTCAGGCTCCATCGGGAACAGCTTCTCGGCGGCTACGTTGTATATCAACGTGTCCCATGACTCATTGAACTTGCCCGACGGTAGGTGCCATTCGTGCGAAGGGAACCCCTTCTTGTCGCGTACAAATATGCGCTTTTCCGATGTTAGCATGTCGAAATATCTTTCATCTATTCCGCGCGCTGGAAGCCCATCTTCATCCATCGGGAAGTGTATGTATCCGGGGCCGGGCGTACGTATGGCGAGGGCAGCCATCATGTCGGATTTTATGCCGTCTACGCCGACGATTATCAGGTGTTTTTCGCGGGCATTCCTCGACCGCATTATCGGCGGCGCGTGTTCGCGGTTTGCACCTTTAATCGCGAACACCCCTCGCGCTATCCTTGACCGGCAATATGCGTATACGGTATCGGTCACTTTACCGTCGCCGCTGTCAATCGCCGTCCGTGATATCGTCAGACGCCGCCCGTTCTTATACGCCCATTTGCGCGCGAGCAGCGCGTCTATCCCGTTCCATACCTCGCCACGTTGAGGACTGCCGTTTATTTCGCCATACTCGATTATCCAGCGTTCATTGTCTATTCCGCGTCCGACAACCTGATACGCGAGCCTGTTAATCTGCACGTCTACCGCCATTGTAAGGAAGCATACGCGGTCAGGTATCTCGGCGGCGTATACTTCGCGCCGATCCATCATGTCGTGCGCCTCGATTACGTCCGCGCGCTCCTCCCATGTTTCGGCCAATACGGTATTAACGAATGTTATCAGCGGGCCAAATACGCCCATTTTTGCGCGGTTGTTCGCCTCTCGGAATTGTTCTACCAATTCGCTCCATGCTCTGAACCCGTCGAGGCCGTTGACATGGAACCCTTTTACGGCACGTTCCGAGTATTCGTGGATATATTCGCCGCCATGCTCTAGCCATTCATCGCGCGTGTGCTGTGCGTTGCAGCCGGGGCATTGCATTTTTAGCGTTTCGAAATCAAGCCGGGGCCATAGGAACTGCGACCATTCCCCGCATGACGGGCAACAATGACACCAGCGGGCCTTGCTGCTCTCGTTATATGCGGCTTCGATTCGTGACTTACCCTTGATTGTCGGCGTGGACGTTAGGATGATTTTGCGGTTCGGGAATCGGTTTGTGCGGGCTATCGCCAGTTCGACCGGATCGCCTTGGCCTCTCAAGTCTTCCTTTTGCTCGTCTACCTCGTCAATCAACAGATATCTGATTGGCCGCGATTTCAGCGACGCCGGGCTGTTCATTCCCGACAGCACAAGGAACCCGCCGAGGAATAACTTTTTCCGCAACGTGTTTGACGAGTTCCGCGACTTTGCCGGGGCGAATTTTTCGCGCAGAACCGGCATGTCGTTAATCATCGGCGTTATGCGCTCAACCGAGAACGACTCGGCCATGTCGATTGTAGGCTGAGTTATCATCGTCGGCGCTGGGTCAATGTCTACGATGTATCCAAGCGTGTTCAGGATCGCCGACGACGTCTTGCCCATTTGCGCCGCCGTCATGACGACGACTCGCTCTGTATCGGGATCGCTTATAGCGTCCATAACATCGGTGAAAAATGGCGTCGTGTCGTTGCTCCAAGGGCCGGGCGTCGGCGATTCGCTCCCGACGATTCGCTTCTGCTCGGCCCACTCCGACATTTTAATGACTGGCGGCGGCGTCAGCGCCGCGCTTAACCGGTTAAACGCTTCTATGCAAATGTTGAACGACTCGCGGCGACTATTCTTCCAGCGCGTCGTCGGCGTCTGCGTCAAGGATTCCAGCCTCCTGTTCTAACATATCGAGATACGCCGTTCCGCCATGTTCGGCGAAATCTTTAATGTCAAATGTTGCCAATTCAGCCATTGCCCGCTTTATATTATCGTTTATCTTTCCGGCCAGAGACTTATCCGTCGGCGCTACTGCGACTCCGACGGCCAGCATATTCACCCGCGTCCGCGTCACGAACGCACCGAACACCTCCATCATGTCGTCGACGCGGATTACTTCGCGCCGGGCTTCGGCTAGCCTCAACCCACGGATTTCGTTGTCAATTTCCCGCTTTTCGAGGTCGGCCTCTTTTATCGCTTGGTTGGTTTCCTTGCGTCCTGCCAGCCTGTCTTCCAGTCTGCCGATATACTTTTGCACATTGGCAATTAATGGATACATGCGCCCGGCTTCGCCTTGCACTTTTACAGTTTCGAGCCAGTCGTCTTGTGTAAGCTGCCGGACACGCGCCACCGACTTGTTTAAAACGGCGGCCATCTGTTCAATGCGCACGTTCATATCGGCGATTTGCTCTGCCATTAATTAAAATCCTTCCGCCTTACTAAATCGTTTTTCGCTAATCTCTCGTCGCCTTTTATAAATATTAATATCGACTTCTTGACCGGGGTTAATATTCGTTCTTTCTCAAAACTGGAAATGTAATCGCGCAAGGCATCATCGTCATTGTTTGACCGTAAAAACACCAGCGCCTTTTGATGAACGTGTGTCACCTTGCGCGAGGCCTCGAATACTTTCCCCGCGCGAAGCGCCGCCGTCGCTATCATCGTAACCAATATAATTTCATTGTAATACTTAGCGCCTGTTTTTTCAATCGCTTTTATTGTGTCACCAATGAAATTACGATAATACCCCTTATTGTCGCGTATTTCGCCGACAACAATTACAATGAACGCATTTTCGCGAAGCATATTTACGGCCTTTCCGAATATGTCGGTGTATGCTTCTATAAATTCCGAATACTCCATATTCGACACGTCGCGCGGGTCGTCGCTGTACTTTTCAAGATTACCGTACGGCGGGCATGACAGAATCATATCGAATTCACGGCGCTTGATTATGTCGCCGATTCCGGCGCTGTCGCCGATATGCCAGTTTGGGCGCTGCATGATATCGCCAAAAAATGTTGTGCTGGCCGTCAGCCTGTCGAAATTCTCGTTATTCGCTGCTATCTGTTCCGCGCTTAAATCCACGCCGTAATAATGGCGGTCAAGGAAACTCGAAACAATCCCACGTTCCGGGCCGCCCGCAAACGGGTCAAGCACCGCGCCGCCACGCGGACTGAACCAGTGCAACAGGACTTCACACAACACCGGGTCGAACATGCTGCTGCCGGTCAGCGACTTCGCGCCGAGCGCCTCCGCAAGCTGCTCCATCCCACCGCCGAGCAAGTCGGAGTCGCGTCCGGCGTTCTTGTCGAGTATCTCGTACCATGATTTTTTTCGGTTCTGCCAATCGGCTTGCCGCGAGTCAAGCACGCTAAACGGCGGCATAATAAACTTTTTCTTAAGATTGCCGGGCGTCGCGTCCTTGTATTTGCCAGCGATGTCGTTCGGGTCTTTGAATAGTTCCTCAAGAGAAAATCCCGTCAGCGATACGTCATATTCGTTATCGGTCAAACCTTCGACCACGCGGCGCAGCATGTCCATGTCCCACGCCGACTCTTCGACGAGCCGGTTGTCGGCGATCATGTAAGCGTCGGCCTTGGCCCCGTCCATGTCGAGGAACAGCACGGGGACATCAGTCATACCGAGCCGCTGCGCCGCCATTACGCGCCCGTGACCGGCTAATATTATTCCGTCCCGCGTTGCCAATACGGGGTTAGTCCAGCCGTATTCGATGATACTTCGTTCGAGTTTAGCCAGCCCACTTTCCGGGTGGACGCGCGGGTTCATTGGGTGAGGCTTTAAATTGGTTATCGGCACTGTTTGGATTTGAAAATTGCTGTCCGGCATGGACGGAACTGCTCTGCTCTGCTCTGCTCTGCTCTGCTCTGCTCTGCTCTGCTCTGCTCTGCTCTGCTCTGCTCTGCTCTGCTCTGCTCTGCTCTGCTCTGCTCTGCGTCGTCGCGTGCTTTGTATTGTCGTTATCGATTATCTTGCCATAAACTTCGGCACTCATTGTCATTAATATATCGCCGCCCCCTTGGTCGAAATGTTCTATTATTTTACTTGCTTTATCTTCCCCGAATATTATAACTAGAGAAGTGCTGAACGCTCTGTATGCGGGCTGCTTCTTTCCGTCGTTATAACAGCGGAGCATTTTGTATCTGTTACGCACGATTAGCGTATCGTTTTTATTGAGCGTAAACGGCGAGGCTATGCAGCCGAACGGCTTATCGTTCGTATAATGTAGCCCGCAAAGGTTGTCTGTAGTCTTAAATGGGCAGCGCTTATTAACTGGCTGCATTAAGCCATCTACGACCTTTCCGCCGCGCGCCGTTATTTTTTCTTTCTCTGTCGGATGTATGCAGATAAGCGTCCCGGACTTTGTTGTGGAGCTTTCGCAGCAATGGGCGTGGCATGTGTTTTTAATGTAATCCGGATCACAGCCGTTGAATGCTAATCGTGCCATCTTCGCGCTGATTTTTACTTCTCCGAAACCTTCCTGTTCGTTAGAAATAACTATCCCTCCTTCTGCGGTGTTGATACTATGGGCCTATTATACCATACGACGGTATGGTTGGCGCAATCATTTATTGCTTGAGCGCTGGGTGGCGTGCCGCCGGGGATCATGTCGTCGCGGACGACGGCGATCCCGTCGCGTTTTGTGACTGTTGGCGGCTACATGGGTGGTCAATAATGCAATATGGTAATGTATGGAAATAGCTAGTGAATATTCGGGCTTTCGTTGCACCCGCAAGCTGGAAAATTCTGTAAAGTACCTACGGTTTTTTCGTTTTCGTGCAAAAAAATTCCGGATCGGTATTTTTTCCCGTATTTCAATTGTACCGTGCCGGGGCGTATATGTCAAGCACATGATTTATCGGTTTGGTTGAATGCGTTTGCTTGCCCGCGCATGTCGCATAGGTGTATACGAGGTTAACAGAGGTTTAACAAAACTGTCTAGCCTTACAGCCTCTAAGGATAGCGGGCATTTTGTTACACCTGTTAAACCTTTTTTCCTATATACATATATACGGGGTTCCTTGCGCGCGCGCGCGCGCGCGTATACGCGTAAAGGGCTTATATATTTATATTTATATATATAAGGTTTAATAGGTGTATACAATATACCTTATAATATAGGTATATCAAGGGGTTGCGGGGTGTTACACCTGCCGTTACACCTAGGGTGAACATGTATAGGTGTAATATACTTTATTTGAAATAGTTGTTGACATCGGTTAACATTTGTAATATTATTACGTTAGGCTATTTGTAAAGGAGTAATTATGACCCCTATTGAATTTAAGGTCGCCTGTGCGCGACTGGACATGACCTATAAAGAAATGGCAGCGGCCCTTAGAGTGTCGGGAGCAACCACATCTAGGTGGGCTAATAACAAAGTTGCAATCCCCTATACGGCAGAATTCACCATCCAAGTAATGCTGGAAAGGGGAGCGCTAAAACATGCAGCCGGGGAAAGCGCGCACGCCGATTAGTGATGTTGTATCGCTGTTAAATACTAACATCGAAAGGTTTCTTGTGGAGTGGCTGCCGGGTGGCGTAATATCGAACTCTGAATATATTGTTAGGAACCCCACAAGGAAAGATAAAACCGCCGGCAGTTTTAGCATAAATATGAAAAAGGGCTCGTGGGCCGATTTCGCGTCAGGTGATTCGGGCGGCGACTTAGTTAGCCTATACGCGTATATTAACGGTAAAAATAACGGACAGGCGGCTGATGAACTGGCCGAGCGATATATGAACGGGAAAACGCCCGTATTGCCGCCGCCGCCGTTTAAACCCGCGAAGAAAGACGAACCCGACATAATATCGCCTATTCCGGACGACGCGCCGCCGATACCAAAGAAATTCGACGACATATCGTTTCAGGACGACAGCGGCGAATGGATTAAGCGTAAAGTCGATCATCGTTATGTGTATCGCGACGCTAAAGGCCGCGTCCTTGGATATGTCGACCGTGCGGATAAGAACGCGGAATATCCGCACAAGGAAACGCGCCCGCTGTCGCTGACGCGTAAAAACGGGAAGTACGAATGGGCGCGAAAGGCGTTGCCGAAGCCTCGTCCGCTGTATGGGCTGGATAAACTCGCGGCGAACCCTGACGCGCGCGTTCTGGTCGTCGAGGGTGAGAAATGCGCCGACGCGGGCAATATGGCACTGGGTTCAAAAAATTGGGTCGTCGTATGTGCGCCGGGCGGAAGTAACGTCGCCGCGTCTACCGATTTTAAGCCGCTGCGTGGCCGGGACGTTGTTTTGTGGCCGGATAATGACCGGCAGTTAGACAAGAACGGCAATGTTTTGCCACGTACCGAGCAGCCTAGTTATCGGCTGATGTCCGCGATTGTGCAGGATATTCAAGCCGGGCGCATAATGCAGATTCCGGAAGATTATCCGGATAAATGGGATATCGCAGACGCGTTGTCACTGACTAGCGAGCGTCAGATAACAGATATCGAAAGTTTTATTGAAGATTGTTTGCCTCGTAAATTGGAGCCGTGCGTCGCGGCTGCTGCGAATGATAATGCGCCGGTCGAATCAACGCCGATATCTGATGAACCTATATTCCCCGACATTGGGAGTAACGGCCCTAAGCTGACAGAACTGAACGTCGAGGCGTTGCTGAACAAGTTTAACATAAAAATGCGTTATAACCTCATATCCAAGGAAATTGATTGTGACGTGCCCGGCAAATCGTTTAGTAACGATAATTACGCCAACGCCGTTAATGTATATATACGTTCCTTGGCCGCCGTGCATGGTTTACCTCAAACGAATATTGACGCGTTTATCGACGCCGTGGCGTTCAAGAACGAATGGAACCCTGTTTCCGATTGGATATCGTCGGCGCCATGGGATGGTAATGTTCGCGTTGGCGAATTGGTTGATACCATTCAGGCGGCAGACGGTTATCCTGAAAGCCTTAAAAGCACATTGATTGTGCGATGGTTGATATCGGCTGTCGCGGCTGCATATGACGATGATTTTCGCAATCGCGGCGTGCTCGTATTGCAGGGCGCGCAGGGCATAGGGAAGACTACTTGGCTGCGTACCATTACGCACAATAAGGCGTGGTTCGGCGAAGGGCAGGTACTTGACCCCGCGGACAAGGATAATGTAACTGAAGCTATATCGAAATGGATTGTGGAACTTGGCGAACTCGAAGGAACTATGAAATATGATATGCCAAGGCTTAAGGCGTTCTTAACGCGGACGTATGATGAAATACGGCGGCCCTTCGCTCGCAAAGCGAGCAAATATTCACGCCGAACCGTATTTGCCGGCACGGTTAATAGCATGTTGTTTTTGGCCGATGAAACCGGCAATGACCGTTTTTGGTGTATCCCGTGCGCCAAAATAACACAGCCTAAAGATATTGACATGCAACAGTTATGGGCCGAAGTAAAGTATTACTATGAAAACGGCGAGCAATGGTGGTTAACGGCTGATGAAAATAAATTGCTGATAGCGCAGAATAAGGATTTCGAGTCAAGCGAGCCAATTGACGAAATGATTGATTCTACGTTCGATTGGACGGCCGCACAATCCTCGTGGACGTATAGAACAACTACTCAATTATTAATCGAATGCGGTATCCGGGAACCAAAGAAGTCACAGACTACAAAGGCCGGTATATATATAAAATCGCGAACCGGGCAAGCCCCAAAAGTATTAAGC
>Ga0209628_10000039_pt1 | contig 61282 bp, 65 predicted proteins | sample TergutCu122P4_FD_187285 | JGI IMG/M metagenome (GOLD analysis project Ga0209628, IMG submission 187285) | Cubitermes ugandensis P4 segment gut microbial communities from Kakamega Forest, Kenya - Cu122 P4 (SPAdes) (version 2) | ecosystem: Host-associated > Arthropoda: Insects > Digestive system... | reverse complement strand
AGGGTTGCTTGCCGGTTTTGTCCGCTCATTTTTACAAAAACCTGTGTCATGGCTTCGGGAGAAAAACTGATAATCAAAGGTGTTATGGGTTTTCGTAAAGGTCTGAAATTAAAATCCTTAACTACACCGACAATTCTGCCTTCCATTCCTAAAGAATAAGTTACGTTGATACCTATCGGATTGTCCACGTTCATCAATTTTTTAAACGATTCGTTTATCACGATGCTAAAAGAGTTGTCGGTGGTTGAGTCCCACCATGTTAAATCGGAGGGGATAAACCGCCCTTCTATCAATTCTAATCCGAAGACGTCGGCATAGTGATGGTCGCAAAAAATCTGACTGAACGCTATCTCTTTCACTTCTTCCGGAGCGCCATCCCACGAAACGCCACTGTAGTTGTATTCGGCATTATAGGGCGGCGCAGAGGCGATGGTGGCATCTATGACGTCAGGATTTTCGGTTTTTATTGTTTGGATAAAACGCTCTGCATCGTACCACAAAGAAGAATTGATGTTGACAATATTGTTTTTATCAACGCCGGTATCGGCACGGAACATAAAATTTATTTGTTTGTATATCAATAAAGTACATATTAATATCGTGATAGACAGGAAAAACTGTAAGCCTATCAGCGTTTTACGCAATCCTTCTTTTGAGCCGGTAGAACTCCCTCCTTTAAAGGCTGATACGGGGTTGACGAAAGAGAGATAAAAAGCGGAATAAGCGCCCGAAAGCAACGTCATAACAATGCAAACGACCAAACAAACGAGTACGGAACCTGTATTGAATGTTAATGAAACGACCGTCCCCATCAACTGACTGAACAGCGGGAAAAAGAGCGTTGCCAAATAAAACGCTACGATAACAGCCAAAAACGAGACAACAAATGCCTCAATCAGAAAACGAAAAATTAGTTGTACCTGCGTAGAACCTGCTATTTTTCTGACGCCCACCTCTTTTGCCCGTGTCATGGCGCGCAATAGAGGTGTTTACGTAGTTGATAACGGCAATCAACAGCAGTAACAGAGCAGCCAATGAGAAGAGATAGAGTTGGGCTTTGTTTCCGTATGTGTACCATTCAGTATTTATTGCCAACTCTTCCGACGAGTGCAGATGAATGTCTTTGATAGGTTGGAATGCTAATTTGTTTTCCGTATTGCGTAAGGTGGTCAGGAAATTAGCCAATTTCATCTGAGTCTCGTTAGAAAAAACCGCATTTTTTCAATTAAAATAAAATGAACGCCGTATAGATTCATCGGATTTCGCACAAATGTCAATAAATCGAAACGAACGGAAGTGTTTTTAGGCATCTTAACAACTCCGACAATGGTTACTTCTATAAATTTATTAGCAAAAGAGATGGTTTTCCCTGTTGCCGATTCTTTTCCGAAAAACTTTTGTGCTGTTTCTTCCGAGATAATGGCTTCTGTTTCGGTTTGTTTTATAGATTCGGGCGATCCTTCAATAAATTCATATTGAAATATTTTGAAAAAATCGGATGATGTATTGAGCATGTTCACCATGATACCTTCGCCGCTTTCGTAAGTAAAAGGCAGTTGTTCGCGATACACACAAGTTGCCGCTTCAATTTCGGGAAAATCTGCTTTCAACTGTTCTGTGATACCGGGGCGAATCCAATCGCTTTTATGCAGCCCGCTATCACGTTTTTCTACTTCCAAAACTCTGTAAATTCGGTCGGGGTTAGGAAAACAATACTCGTAACTCAGTTCAAATTTTATCCAGAAAATCAACACCAAACAACAAGATAATGCCACCGAAAGCCCCAAAATATTGATGACTGAATATCCTTTGTCTCTTCGGATATTTCTGAATGCGATTTTTAGATATTGGTGTAACATGAATTCGATATTTTGATTATATTATATTTAAACGCTAAAACAAACATAAAATTTTAGTGATATTTCACGTTGTTATTCACTTAACGTATCAATAATCATTTGTAATTCTATAATAGAAATAGTTGCTAATTCGGATTTATCGTAAATATCCATCAAATAAACTGTGTTTTTTATACCCTCACATAAGTAATTACTCTTGCTCCACTGCTTTTTCCTTTCGTTTTACTTGTAATTGCAATGCGAATTTTATAGAAGTTTTTCCCTAAAGGAGTTCCTAAGTGGGATTTAGTGACAACCTTTCTACAACATTCCTCAGGTCATCACGAATAGAAGGGTATTTTTTGGCTAACCGTTTGAGTTTGCGTTCAAAAGGCACAGTAGATATAACATCAAAGTTCATTGAGCAAGTCTTTTGCAAATTTGAGTTTTTTCTTTCCCTGTTCGTGCAGTCTCACATCTTCGAAGGCTTCAGCCATATCTGAAATGAACTGACTTTTACGCTTTTCTTTTATTCCCTTAACTATGCTAATATAGTCAAGACTTTTTAGCATATCCATTAAAAAAAGGAGCTCGGCGAGTATCTTTTATATCAAGTATTACTTTCATGTATTTTATAAAAATGAATCAACGTGCAAAGATACTAATAATGTTGGGATAGGTACGAAAAATTATCTTTAAAATTTCGAAACTGCTAAAAATTTTAGCCCTTCCTCACACCGCAATTTCTCCTTTTATGTGCGGATGAGGGTCATAATTTTCTAAAGTAAAATCATCGTATTGGAAATCGAAGATAGAGGTTCGTTCATGATTTAATTTCAAATTTGGCAGCGGACGGGGCTGTCTTGATAGTTGTGTTTTAACCTGTTCAATATGGTTGAGATAGATATGGGCATCACCCAATGTATGGATAAATTCGCCGGGTTTTAGTCCGGTAACCTGCGCCGTCATCAGCAACAATATGGCATAAGAGGCTATGTTGAAAGGTATGCCGAGAAAGATATCGCAACTGCGCTGATACAACTGCAACGATAATTTTCCATCAGCAACCCAAAACTGAAACAGGATATGACATGGAGGCAACGCCATCTTGTCCAACTCTCCCACGTTCCATGCGCTAACGATATGACGACGTGAATCGGGATTGAATTTAATGGAAGTAATTACATTTTTGATTTGATCAATGGGAGCGCCGTCGGCACTGCGCCACGACCGCCATTGATGTCCGTAAATTGGACCAAGTTCTCCGTTTTCATCAGCCCATTCGTCCCAAATGGAAACTTTATGCTCTTGCAGGTAGCGAACATTGGTGTCGCCGCGTAAAAACCATAGTAATTCATAGATAATAGACTTCAAATGCACTTTTTTTGTTGTCAGCAAAGGGAATCCTTCGTTCATGTCGAATCGCATTTGATAGCCGAATATGCTTATAGTTCCCGTTCCGGTGCGGTCTTCTTTAAGAACGCCGTTTTTTAAAACATAGTCTAATAGATTGAGGTATTGTTTCATTTATTTTTAAATATTAATTCCAGATTGCAGCAATGATTGTTGCGGAGAGTAGCGCTGTCATGGCGGCGGCTGTGAGCGCTTTCAGTCCTAATCGAGAGAGGTCGTTTCTTTTATTCGGTGCTAATGAGCCAATTCCGCCAATTTGAATACCGATGGATGCAAAATTGGCAAATCCACACAACAGATAGGTTCCGATGATAACCGACTTGGGATTTGACAGTAAGGCATTGATTTTCATATTCTGAAGGCTGGCATAGCCGATAAATTCGTTGATAATGGTTTTTTCGCCGAGAAGTTGTCCGAGCAGGAAAATATCGGATGAAGGAGCGCCTATCAGCCACATCAGCGGTGCGCAGGCGTATGCTAAGATAAATTGCATCGAAAGTTGAGAAAATTGTCCATTGGAAAGTGTGTTTATATGTTCGTTCAATCCGGTCCAGTTGCCTATTAGTCCGCCTAAAATATAGTTGAAAAAAGCTATCAGTGCAATAAATGTCAGTAACATTCCGGCAACATTAACGGCAAGTTTGATTCCTTCTGTTGTTCCGTTTGAAAAAGCATCTAAAATATTGCTTCCAACTCTTTCTTTTGAAACGGTTAAATCTTGATTTACTTGTTCTGTTTCGGGCAACATGATTTTTGATATCACCACAACTCCCGAAACCGCCATAACCGAAGCCGACAATAGATGCTTGGCAAATTCGGCGCGCATAACAGGGTCGTCTCCTCCCAGCATTCCTATATAAGCCGCCAGCACTCCCCCTGCCATTGTAGCCATACCGCCACTCATGATGATAAAAAGCTCCGAAGTGCTTACCTTGGGAAGGTAGGCTTTCACTAATAAAGGAGTTTCAGTTTGTCCTAAGAAAATGTTCCCTGCTAACGAAAGTCCTTCAACACCTGAAAGTTTCATGGTTTTGGTCATACACCAGGCGATGCCTTTTACTACTATCTGTATGACACCCAAATAGAACAGTAAACTGGTGAGCGCCGAAAAGAAAATAATGGTGGGCAACACCTGAAAAGCAAACAGAAAACCGAGTGAACTGGTATCAACCAATGGTCCGAATAAAAACTGACTGCCGTCTTTGGTGAAGTCTAAGATTTTAACAAACACTTTCCCTGCAAATTCAAAAAATATTCTGATAAACGGTACATACAGAATACATACTGCCAGCAAAATCTGCAATCCAAGCGCTATAAAAACTGTTTTCCAATTGATGGATTTTCTGTTGTTGCTCAAAAGAAACGCTATAAACAGCAAAACAACAATCCCCAACAACCCACGAGCCAAAGAAACGAAAGAGAAAGTATAACCCGATTTATTGTGCGTAATGGCTTGTTTTAATTCATCGTCGGTAACGCCCGAAGTGGAAGCAATAGCTGGTTGTATTTCAGTGTCTTGTTGTATTTCTACATTTTCTTCTATTTCCGGTAAAACCGATGAAGTGTTGTTTATTTTTTCTTCCTGAACAAAAGTTCCGTTTTGGGTAACTACAAATCCTACTGTAACAAGCGCCAAAGAAAAAACAACTAAAGCCGACAGCAGCACACTTTTCAGCGGAACATATTTTAAATCTTTAATAAAATTGAACATTGTTGTATGGAGTCTATGATAAATTATTATTTCTATTGTTCGATTTTTCTTCTTTTCATTTCATCTCTTATTTCAGCGGCTTTTTCAAATTCTTCGTTTGCTACTAATTCCTGTAATAGATCTTCAAGTTCTTGATTGTCATACTCTAATAATGCTGTTTCTTCTTTTATGTCTTCTTCGGGTACGTTATATTCTTTGTCTTCATTTTTTAATTGCGATGAGGAGATTCCGGCTTCATCTAATACTTCTTCGTTGGCATAAATGGATACTTTGCATCGTAAGGCAATCGCTACTGCATCGGAGAGACGCGATTCGACAAAAAAATTTTCATTTTTTTCATTCAAAAAAAATAATCGGGCATAATATATGCTGTCAAAAAATTTGTAAACCAAAATGTATTGTAAAGAACATCCAACTTTCTGCATGAAATCCACAAACAAATCGTGGGTCAAGGGGCGCGAAATTTTGGTTTCTTCTAAGGCTAATAATATTGCTTTTGTTTCACTGTCTCCAATGAAAACCGGCAAATGCCTGTCTCCATCCAACTCTCTCAAAACCAAAATGGAAGCCGTATTTTGAGACTGGCTGTCAACAATTCTGAATATGGTTAGTTCACTGCAATTTGTCATATTTTCATTTTTTTATATATATCGGAATTTTATCCACACGCACTTGATGTCGTCCTCCTTCAAAAGGGGTGTTCAAAAATATGTCCACCATTTCCAACGCCTCATGTTCTGGTATGAAACGGGCTCCCAAAGCCAAAATGTTAGCATCGTTATGTTGACGGCACAGTTTGGCTATTTCGGCTGTCCAACATAAAGCGCAACGTACTTTGGGATATTTATTGGCAACCATACTTACTCCTACTCCGGAGCCGCACAAAATGATTCCTCGTTCTATTTTTCCGGCGTTTATATCTTTCGCTAACGGATGAACCATATCGGGGTAGTCAACCGATTGCGTCGAAAAACAACCATAATCTATCACCTCATAACCATGTTCCTGTAAATGATTTTTTACTGTTTCTTTTAAATGGTATGCTGCATGGTCACAGCCTGTAGCTATTGTTTTCATATCAATATTGTTTTAAAAAGAATATTTCAGTTTATCAATTTCACGACGTTCTTTTTTTGTAGGACGTCCGCTTCCTCTTTCTCGTTGTTCGGAGCGCATTTTTTGGAGAAGTGCTATTCGTTCGTATTCTTCCGGAGGTGTCAGGTCGCAGATATAATCCTGTACTAATTTGGCGCTGAGACGGTTTTTGGTCAACGCTTTTACCACGATATTTTTACGTAAACCTGTTTCCAAAACAAGATGAATTTCATCGTTTATTGCAACTTCTCGTGATGGTTTGGTATTGACATCGCGAATCTTCACCTTTCCCGCATTACACACTTCTGTTGCTGCATTTCTTGTTTTAAAAAGCCGCACAGCCCAAAGATATTTATCAATACGAATTTTTTCGTCCATTTTTCACATTTGTTTAATTACATCGTTCATAGTAAATACTCCGTAATGCCCGGGTAACCATTCTGCTGCAAATACTGCGCCTAATGCAAAGCCTTCCCGACTGAAAGCGGTATGTCGTATGATTATTTCATCGTCGTGAGAACGGTATTTTATCTCGTGTGTTCCGACAACGTCACCTTTTCGAATGGCAGTTATCGGAAGTTTGTCGGTATGTTCTTCGGAAGAGGTCAACGCCCACTCCGAAAAATCGTGGTATTGTTGTAAAATATCGTTTGCAAGTGTAATAGCTGTTCCACTCGGAGTGTCTTTTTTATGAATATGATGGGTCTCTTCGATGCTTGGATGGTATTCAGGATAAGTGTGTATTAATGTTGCCAATTTTCGGTTGAGTTCAAAAAACAAATTCATACCCAAACTCATATTGGTTCCGTAAAGTAGTGATTGATTTTGGTTGAGACATTGATGTTTTATCTCTTCAAAACGATCATACCATCCGGTTGTTCCGATAACAACAGGTATTTTCATTTCAAAAAAGCGCAAAATATTATCAGCAACGGCTTCGGGCATCGAAAAGTCTATCGCAACATCGGCTTCGGCAATTTTGTTTTTATACATATTATAATCATTGACGATGTCAACGATGGCGGCTATGGTATGTCCGCGTTGTAATGCGGTTTTTTCAACCATACGCCCCATTCGTCCATATCCGGATATGATTATTTTCATAAAGTTGATTATTTATATTGTATTTTGTATCGCAACGATAATCCGTAAACTTTGTTTAAAGAAGGGGAGGAAAATACCTGAATATTTTGCGGTTTTACTGAGAGCGACAAGTTGTCGGAAACATCGAAGGTCAATAGATGTGCCGTTACGGTAGCCTCTACTATTTGCAAACCATAGAGCAAGAAAGTGAAGAAATAACACCATTCTACATTGGATTGATAATAGTTCATATACGATTGCAACTGGTCTACGCTGTATCCATCGGTATATTGATTTTCCTTTCCGCTTATTCCTTTGGAAGAGACCCATTTATATGCGTCTCGAAATTCGCGGTAATCATTGGTATTCCTGATGACGAAGTAGGTTAATGTTCCAAAACCTCCATAGATGGCGGTCAATTTCAGAGAGGCTATCCACCATTTGTCTCCATAATGCCAATTATAGACCTGCCCGCCTCCGGGAAACAATGACCACAGCGTTGCCCAATGTGGATTAGCAATTTTATTGGATGTTACTACGGGCTTTGCTTTTACATCATTAGTTGTCGAAGTATTCGCATTCTGTTGTGATGTGTTATTTAATATAATGGTGTCTTGTTTTTTAGTCTGTACGGTGTCATCAGAAATAATAGTATCTTGTTCGGTAGTCGGTATAATATTTGTTAAAATAACCGTCGTATCTGAAGGAATATCAGTGTCAATATCCACGTTTTGCGCCTTCAACGAGGGTGTGAAAAAAGGGAGAAATAACGTTATTACGATGACAAAGATTGAAGTTGTCTTAAATATCTCGGTTAATTGTAAACTTAATAAGGAACCAAGATGTCTGTTTTTTTTACTCTGAATTGCTTCGTCGTTTCTCCTCACAATGACGGGAAACTTTATTCGAAACCTTAAACTCGAAACTTTAAGCATGAAACGTCCTTTTTTATTTCAAAGCCTTAACAATACGTTCCAATTGTTCATCGTTGGTAAAATGTAATGTGAGGGTTCCTTTTCCCGACCGTCCTCGTTTCATCTCTGTTTTCACATTCAACGATTTAAATATTTGATGCCTCATGATTTCATATTTTTCGGGCAGTGTTGATTTCTTTTTTTCTTTGGCTTTGGTAATGGCGATGGGTTGTTGCAGGGTCTGGATTAAGGCTTCTGTTTCGCGTACAGACAGGTTTTCGTTGATGATTTTCTGTAAAACAGCATATTGCTGTTCGGCATCGTCGAGCGACAGCATGGTGCGGGCATGTCCCATACTTATTTTTCTGTCCCGCACAGCCACCTGTACTTCTGGGGGTAGTTTTAATAAACGAACATAATTTGAAATGGTAGAACGGTCTTGACATATTTTTTTCACTAAATCCTGCACATTCAATCCACATTCATCTATCAAACGTTGATATGAAAGCGCTATTTCGATGGCGTTAAGGTCTTCACGGTGAATGTTTTCGATGAGGGCTATTTCTAACATTTGCTGGTCGTCGGCAACGCGGATGTAGGCGGGAATACGTTCTAACTGCGCCATGATGGAGGCACGTAATCGCCGTTCACCTGCAATCAACTGGTATTTGTCGTATCCTGTTTTACGCACGGTAATCGGTTGGATAACGCCCTGCTCCAAGATGGAGTTTTTCAACGCTTCCAAGGTGTCTTCTTCAAAGACATCACGCGGTTGAAACGGATTGGTCTCAATCAACGAAATGGGTATTTCTGCCACAGCACCGACAACAAAGTTTCCTGATGCGTCTTTGCTGGTAATATCGGTATCTGGGTTTGATAAAATGGCACTCAATCCACGCCCTAACGAACTTTTCTTATTAGCGCTCATATTTTCAATGTTATATCTTCTTGTTTTTTTCTAAAATCTCTTTTGCAAGGTTTAAGTAGTTGACAGCGCCGCTACTTGTCGCATCGTGCATGACAATACTTTCACCAAAACTCGGCGCCTCACTCAAACGGGTATTACGATGGATGATGGTATTCAACACCATTTGCTGAAAATGAGTTTTTACTTCGTGTACTACCTGTTTCGATAAACGTAAACGGACATCGTACATGGTTAAAACAATACCTTCAATATCAAGGTCGTTATTTAAACGCGACTGTACTATTTTAATAGTATTCAACAGTTTGCCAAGTCCTTCCAATGCAAAATATTCGCATTGTACTGGAATCAAAACAGAATCGGCAGCCGTCAAACTGTTCACCGTTATCAATCCCAATGAAGGTAAGCAGTCGACAATGACAAAATCGTATTTGTCGCGAACCTGATGCAAGATTTTTCTCATGATATATTCGCGGTCGGCGATGTCTATCATCTCTATTTCGGCTCCTACCAAATCAATATGTGAAGGGAGTAAATATAGATTCGGTGTTGATGTTGAAATGATGGCTTCGTTGGGGTCAAGACCGTTAACCAAACAGTCGTAAAGATTTTTCCCAACCCTATGTACATCAACACCTACGCCTGAGGTGGCATTAGATTGTGGGTCGGCATCTACCAACAAAATTTTCTTCTCTAACACTGCTAAACAAGCAGCCAAATTAATGGCTGTCGTGGTTTTTCCAACACCTCCCTTTTGATTTGCTATCGCAATGATTTTCCCCATATTCTAAATTTTAGGGTGCAAAGGTAATAAAAAAAATCAAAGAAAAAAATTCAATTAATCACCATTCATAATTAAAAAAGTCGTATCTTTGCACCTCAAAAAGAAAGAGTTTTTTTTATGGCTAAAAAGAAAGATAAACAACGAGTTAAGAAAACTGCCCAAAACTTGCAAGCAGTTGAAGGTATGCTGACACGCACCGAAATGTGGTTTGAAAAAAACAGCAAAATGATAACTCTTGTTATAGGAATTGTGGTAATAATAGTGTTAGCTTTTTTCGGATACTATCGCTTTATTCGTCTCCCTAATATTGAAAAGGCTCAGAATGAGATGTTTATGGCCGAAAAATATTTTGAACAAAACGAATATCAAAAAGCTTTGGATGGTGATGAAAAATACGCTGGTTTCTTGGAAATCGTTGATAACTACGGCTCGCTTAAACCCGGTAAATTGGCGGCTTACTATGCCGGTATTTCCTATCTCAACTTAGGTGAATTTGAACTAGCTATCAAATATTTGAAAAAATTTACCACAAAAGACGCTTTTCTGTCGGTATTCGCACAAGGCGCTATCGGAGATGCCCAACTCGAACTCGGCAACATGGCACAAGCCATTGCTCAGTATAAAAAAGCAGCCAACATGAACCTCAACGACGTTACAACACCCACATTCCTGTTTAAATTAGCTCAATGTTACGAAATGGATAATAGTTTTAAAGCAGCATTAGATGAGTACGAAATAATCCGTCTCAAATATCCCAACTCCAACGAAGCGCGAGAAGTAGAAAAATACATCGCACGCTTGAAAGCAAAAATGGCAAACTAAAATATATTTCTTTTTCATATTCTTTGTAGGGAAGAGGCTTTTATAGCCTCTTCTTTTTTTTTAACAATTATTAATCATGATGCAGGTTATGTGCAAAATGGCTTATTGAATAATTTACATCAGATATTTACAAAAGACTAAGTACACCTAAGTGTCAAATTGTGGGCGAAGAAGGCAGTCCGGAAATGCTTAAATTTATCAAGATGATAGCGATACCGGAATTCTTAATTTCTATCAATTAATTTTTATTTCTTTATATCTTTTTTAACTACAACTTCTTGTTCCGTTAGTATCCAATAAAAAACAATACATCTGGTAAGTTTGATTTATCAATAGCATTGTCATGTCTTATGTTTAGTTTTTCAAGTTTCATAACTAATTTACCCCAAAAATTAAAAATCTAAACACTCGTTACTTGTAACCGGATACTCTCAACTGTATTCTCGTCATATTATGATAAACAAATATTTCTAATTCTTCTTTTCTGATAATTTTGATAACTGTTTCGTCTTCTTAAAAAAATGGCGATTAATACTACATCCTCCGTTAGGATGAAACTGTATGTAATACCACTTGAAACTTCAACGCTATCTTTTGTCCAGTTAACAAAATGATAACCGTTATGAAAGATTGCTGTTACAGTTATTGAAACATTGCAAAAAGCATGATTTCCAAATCTAGTAACAACTTCTTTTATTATTACAGAAGTGAAATGATTAGAATTCAATGGTATATAGAAATTGTAATCCAGTATATCTCTCTCGCCACTAATAATTGCATATTATTGTTTATTTTCCATGTTATTTGTTCAGTTGTTCCACCTTGTGCGTAAACACTTACCAAACTTATCAGTGTAGCTTCCTTAAAAAGAAAAAAAAACTATTTTTCATTCTTTATTGTTAATAATTATTTTTTAAAAGTACACGAATTTTTCAAATTACACCACAAATGATAAAATATTCAATGATTTTCAGCGTTTTTTTCCTTTTTAAAATATGAGAACAAAAATCATCTCATTATTCATCACTTTATTAATTGTTGCATCATGCAGCAATTCCCGACGTCCCGGTTTATCGGACAAGGAGTTGTTGGCGTTGGAAACGCCGGAGAGACCTGCTACGGGAACACAGGGAATCAATTTTTTAGATTCCATTCCCGCAGGCGTGAAGTATTCGGAAGAAAGAGGCGTTGATGCGACTGCCCCTCCCGTAACACTCAATCTACACACTCAAAACTTGGAATCGAAACATTTCAATCCCGCCGACTATTACAGTACAGTCAGTTTTGTTAAAATCAAACATCCGATGGTGGAATCGGGTGGAACTTTTAAACATACTCAGGGCATCTCTTTTGGCTCGAACAGCGTTGTTAATCCTCTTGTTAAACTTTCCGATAAATACATATTTGTCAATGATTTTCGGTTGGGACTGTTTTGTTACGACGCTCAAGGAAACTTTTTAGATACTATTGTCGAAAGTTCCTATTTGAAGAATAATTTAAACGAAAGTTTATCGGGAAATAAGCCGGGAGGTGCATGGGGAATAACTTTAAACGACGAAAGGATAAAGATTTACATCAACGACATCACAGGCTATTTGGGAGAATTTTCGGTTTATGGTGATGATTGTCTGTTTCTTACAAAAGAAGGAGAAGTGCCGATGATGAACTTTTATAACATCCCTACAAAAACAAGAAGCGCTGACATAGAAAAGGATGTACAAAAACTCAATTTTCAGAATCTTGCTGCCGTTAACGTACCTCCTAAACGACCTTTCAGAGGGGGAACTCCGATTTTGTTAAATCAGTCGTCATACATCATGGAAAGTTTAAATCCATTAAATCCAAGAGAAACTTTTTTATCCACTTTTGGAATTAGAGGAGACACACTTTGCCACTTTCAAGACCTTGTTCCGAAAATAAAAGTACAAACAGCTTATGCTCACGGTTCTGATTTGGATTTCTCATATATATTTGACAATCAATACACTGTGCGCCAGCAATATTGTGATACGGTTTTTCGGTTGACCGCAGATAATCGTTTAACTCCTGTTTATGTTTTGGATTTTGGAGAAAAACGTTTGGATAAAAGAAGTGGTTTGATTGGCAATAAATCGGGAAAATTGGGACTTAGAGGATGGAAAGAAAACAATCAGTTTATCTATATCGTTTCCGTTGAATATAATGATGATAACTGGATTGCCTTTTGTAATTACCGGCTTTATCATAAACGAGACAGGAAGTTATATCAAATCCCTGCAATCAATATTTTCCCCGAAGAATTAATTGTTGAAAATTTCCTGCCGGATGGTCTTCCATTTTCTTTAGATAAAATAAACATACTGAACAACATGCTGTATGTTGTTTACACCAAATATGAACTGCAAAAATTGATGGAGCGAAAATTGTTTTCTGCCCTGCCCGAAGTCCAAAAAACAAGAGTACAACAGCGTTACGATGAACTGAATGAGAATGAGTTGTTGATTATGAAGATGGAGTAGCAAATTTCCCTTTCAACACCTTCAGCATATCCACCGTCATTGTTTCGAGGTTATATTTCGGATTCCATCCCCATTCTCTGCGGGCGCAACTGTCGTCCATGGAGTTGGGCCACGTTGCTGCAATGGCTTTTTTCAGAGGGTCAATTTGATAATCCATTTCAAAATCGAGAATATGTTTTTTGATTTCTTGATAGATTATTTTCGGGCTGAAACTCATTGCCGTAACATTAAACGAATTACGGTGTATTAATGTCGAAGGGTCTGCTTCCATCAGTTCAATGGCGGCATCAATGGCATCCGGCATATACATCATGTCCAAGAAGGTATCTTCGGGGAGTGGACAGGTAAATTTTTCTCCTTTTACGGCGGCATAATAGATTTCTACAGCATAGTCTGTTGTTCCCCCGCCGGGAAGTGTTACGTTGGAAATGATGCCAGGGTATCGTACTGAGCGGGCATCAACGCCAAAACGTTGAAAATAATAGTCGCTCAACAGTTCTCCTGCAACTTTGGTGATTCCATAGATGGTTTTGGGACGTTGTATTGTGTCTTGGGGAGTGTTGTCGGGAGGCGTTTCCGGTCCGAAAGCGCCGATAGAACTCGGCGTAAAGACAGCACAATTAAACTCTCGCGCTACTTCCAAGCAATTCAATAAACTGCCCATGCCGATATTCCATCCCAACATCGGATTTGCTTCTGCCGTTGCCGAAAGGATGGCTGCTAGATTGTAGATGGTATCAATGTTGTATTTCTTCACAATGCTGGCGATAAGTTGCGCATTTGTAGCGTCAATTTGTTCTGAGATTCCTTCGGAAGCCCACTCACCCTGAATAGGAAGTTTTAAATCGGAAGCGATGACGTTATCCCGTCCGTATATTTTACGTAATGCCGGAGTCAGTTCGGATCCAATTTGCCCACCGGCGCCAATCACAAGTATTTTCTTCATTAATATATTTTTATAATCAGATTTATATTTTTTTTAAATAACACCGTCAAACTATCATTTATCGTTGTAATGTCCCCAAAGAGAGATAAGAAAAACAATTACCTTATCATTGTCAATAACATATTCCATTCTGTGTTTAGTGTCAATTCTCCTTGACCAATATTCTTCATTTTTGTATTTTAGTTTTTCAGGCTTACCTGTCCCTGTTTCGGGGTGAACTTTCAATTCCTCAAGTAAGGTGCGATTTTTTTTCAGAAGAATTTTGTTCCCAGCCCTTGCATGTGCTATCATGTGCATTTCGGCTTCGGGTTGTAATATGAGTTTGTAAATCATAATCCAAACAGTTCATCAATTTCTTCCAAAGTATATTCTCTTCCCTTTCCTTCCTTGATGCTTTGAAAGCCTCTTTCAAGTCGCAAAAAATAGTCTTCTTTACTCATTAGAGTATCGTCCTCAATAATAGGGACTATTTTGTAGGATTTGTTTTTCCTTCTTTGGATAAGAATTTCCGTTCCTGTATCCACTTTATCTAAATAACTTCTTTGCTTGTCCCTGAATTCTCTTGCGCTAATAATCAACATGATTCCCAATTTTAATTTGCACCAAATCGGTGCAAAGATATGCAATTTTATTTGTTCTCAAAAACTTTTCAACATGTTAACCTCACATTTTTTTTACAAACAAGTATCTAATACCTCCATCGTAGCGAATAAATCATAGTATCAATGTCCTGTCGAATAAATTGAATCACCGGCGAAAGTGAATCGTTGTTGGGAGCCACGTTAAAATAGAGCGCTCCACGGATAAAGTTGGTGGTTGTATCGGTAAGAAAAAACTGGCAGGATGAAGCCGCCCCCACTCCGGAAATATCATAAATCAACCCGTAAACGCACGCCGAATCACGTTCTATCACTGTTTGTTTAATTCCGCTTGCTTTTTGAATATGTTTCAGGGCTAAAGAACGGGTATCTTCTACCAATGTGTCAAAATTGTGTTCAATACGGTGATAACTCAGGTGGATTTTAGCATTGAAAGCAGAAAACGAAACATCAAACCAATCCTTTTGGCTATTACCAAAGGGGTCAATAATGACTTCCGCATATTCAGGGCAACGAAATGAAACCCGCTCATGATGAAAGTCCTGATACTTTTTTTCAGGAAAGTCAATTCTGAAATAGCCGTATGGTTTGGGTTGCGGGTCGCTGTTACTGCAAGCCCAAAGCAAGAGAGAAATGCCTGTTAATAGAACAACTTTGTATTTCAAGACAAAGCAATATTAATTAGAAAGGCAAATCGTCGTCCACCGGTGGCGCTGTGATGTCGGATTCAGGAAGCGGTTCAAAACGCTGTGTTGGCGGTAGCGGGATTGGTTTTGCCGAAGCGGCGTCGCCACTCTCTTTACGGTCGAGCATCACCATATTGTCGGCAAGTATTTCCGTGAAATAGCGTTGTTTACCGGTTTCATCCTGATACGTCCGTGTACGCAGTTTGCCTTCGACATAGACTTTTGCTCCTTTGCGCAGAAAACGCTCGGCAACGTCTGCTAATCCACGCCACATGGTAATATTGTGCCATTCAACACGTTCTACCCTATTCGCATCCTTGTCGCGATACGATTCATCGGTAGCCATTGTAAAGGCTGCCCGCTTAACCCCGTCAAAAACCTGTACATCGGGGTCTTTGCCTAAGTGACCTATTAAAATCACCTTATTTATTCCGTTTGCCATAGTTGTAAGTTTTTAAATTTATTGTGCAAAGGTAATTATTTTTTGTTAAAGAAGATTCTCAATCCAAATGATACGTATAAATGGCTGTTTTCTTTTTTCTTATAGCCGTGCGTTAGTTCGTACATGGAGCGGACAATCAGTGAGATAGGAAAAATTTGTCCGGCGTGGGTATGACCCGAAAGCATCAGGGAGATGTTGTTTTGAACTGCTTCTTCCAATTGATACGGCTGATGGTCTAACAGGAAGACGGGCAAATGTTTCTCATTGTTTACCTGTCTGCACAGTTCGTTCAAAGAAAGGCGATGTCGGTTCATTCGGTCATCGCGTCCAATTAAAATGAACAAGTCGTCAACTTCACATACCTCGTCTTTTAAACATTTGATATGACACGATTTATAAAATTCCTCCGCTGCTGCAATATTTCCGCCGATGTATTCGTGATTTCCCAAAACGGCATACACGCCAAGCGGCGCTTTTATTTGCTGTAAATCTTCGTCCATTCGTTGTTCAATAAGCGGTTTTACATTACCGTTTATCATATCGCCGACAATGAACACAATGTCAGGCTCTTGTGCATTGATGATTTCCACATAACGACAGGCATGAGTTTTTCCAAACGTGTTTCCAAGATGTAAGTCACTCACTACGACCATCTTTATGGAGTTTCTTGTGGTATGTTCGTTTTCGAGGATGATATCTATTTTTTCAACAACGGGACGCATAAAACGCACATATCCGACAAAAAACAAAACAGCAATCCCGAATAAAACAACCGCTGCTGTAACTTGTCGCATCAGTAATGTTATTTCAGGTAAAAAATGCAGCCAACAGTTCAATAAACGAATCAAATCAAGGAAAACAACCGCAAGAAAGAGATAAATGATGGCTATCAACCATGTTGAGCCGATTATTTCAATGGCTTTTTCCAATCCGGAAGGGAAATATCTGTGAAAAATTGCCCCTAAAACATATCCATAAGCCAAAAGTGCCATCACAACGATGTAAGATATTTTTAAAACTTTGATATTGGGCAACGCCTGCCATCCGCGTAGTGCGACATAAAAACATATCAGCGAATATGCTAAGAAAATGAGTATGAAATAGAATGGTTGCATTGGGTTACAGTTTCAACTGATTGATAGCAAAAGAGTATGCTCCGATAGAAGTGGCTTCGTGGGTTTGTAGAATTGCTTTTCCTATTCCGATGCGTTTCATCGGGTCGTATTTAATGGTTTTGTTGCTGAACGGAACGGTTATTTCTCTGATGTCGCCCTGAATAAAAGCCTTACGTTCAGCGGGGTCATCTAAATTAAAAACCGACAGTTCAAGTCGGGTCAAAGGATGTCCCGCAACGGTATTATACGGTTTGCGCATCTGTTCAACCACTTTCGGCAAAAACAGAGAAGAAGCCCCTGCCAATCCACCTCCAACCGAAATAATGCCGTCCACCAACGTAACAGCATCCACTAAACTCTGAGCCAATACAACGGCAAATTCATCGAAAGCCTTGATTGCCGCTGATTTGTTTCCCTCTTTTTCACCGATAGCGATTTCGTAAATTTCTTTCGGTTCGGGCGCATGTTGCGGGTCTATTCCCAATGTGCGGGCATAAACACGCTGTATTCCCCGTATGCTTACCGACTCTTCGACCGAATATTCGGGATAAAGGCAATTTTCCATCCGATTGATTTCACCGGCAACGGCATTGTCGCCAAGGAATAACTGCCCGTTTGATACGATACCACCGCCAAATCCCGTTCCCAATGTGATGCCAAAAAGATTGTGAAACCGTTTTGGCGAGCCAAACGCTTCAAACTCTTTATTAATGGCTGGCAAAAGTCCGTGAGTGGATTCTCCGTATGCAAACAGATCGGCATCGTTGTTAATAAAAACGGGCATTTCAAACTCTTCTTTCAGCATATCTGCCAATGCCACACCACCACGAAAGGCGGGCAAATTTTCCAAATCGCCAATGATACCTAACGGATAATCGCAAGGTCCGGGAAATCCGAAACTGATGGCAACCGGCTTTTCGGGCAACAGTGCCATAACTTTCCAAAAATACGCGATGATGCCTTTCAGCGTCGTATCCAAATCAGCCTCCATAAAAGAAACCGAAACAGGATGTATCACTTCCTTTGCATCTTGAATGGCAGAAAAAACATACGACTGTCCGCCTGCATCTATTGTCATTACTATAGGTGAGGTCATATTGTTTATAATTTAAAATGCAAAAATACAACTATTTCCGAAATAATGAATAAGAGAAAAAAAGGTATAAAAAGTGATGTCTTGTCCTGAAATATGTTGATTTTTTCGGGTTACTACTAATAAAACTACGTTGGGTTTTTTGAGGCATATTGCAACCAAAATATAGAAATGGATTGTCGAGAAAGATAATCAATTCTCTATACAACTTGTATAGGTCAAATCTATCCATAGCAGGTTACTCCCCAGCAGAGGCTGTTTCAGTTTCGATTCAACGTGGCAAAGATAATACAGAAAACTATACAAAAGTACTTTCATGCTATTTTTTTTGAATATGATTTGACCAAATCTACGCGCATATTGTCACCGACAGCATATCCCATTATCTTCTTGGAATAAGTGTCGGTAGCAAGTGCTAAATAGGTGTGTCAGGCATCGGTATTTAAGTAAGTGATGTCGCGGTCAATGACTTGTTTTGCGTGAGTTATTTCAGTATCTTTCAGCAAATTAGGAATTTGTAAAAGAAATGTTTGAAATCTTGTACCGTCGGAGGAAAATGCTTGATAACTTTTTTGCGCTGTAATGAAACAGCAAAAACATAAAAAAAGCAATTAATATATTTGTGTGTAAATTTTTATTATTCATATCTATATTTTTTTAAAATTAATAAATAATTATCTAATGCACTCAAAAATCCTGTTCTCTTAATGATATTTAATTCCTTATCACAAAGGATATATACAGGTACATGATTCACAATTTCAATCTTTTGAAATATTTTTTAAACATTTGTTGATTTGATTTTTATCAGTGAATGCTATTCCGTTTGATTTATCCAAATAGTAGGTCGTAAATTGTATATTATATTTATTCATTAAATCGTATATTGTATTCTCGTTATACGCTGCTCCAAATTATTACAATATTCAAATTTTTATCTGATAGTGTATCTAATGAGTTTCTAATTTCGTTTTTTAATGTTTCTAAACATGGTTTACACCATGTTGTATAGAAATAAAGCAGTGTATAATTTTTTTGTTGAATAATTGCTTTAATTTCATTTGCTGAAACAGTTTGTACAATATTTTCTCTCTTCCCAACATCTTTAATGTCAAAGTTGGATTTTGATATTCCAAACGAACAGGATTGCAGAGATAGAATAATGAATAAAAATGAATAAAGATATTTTATCATGATGCAGATTACTTTATTTTTCTAATACTTTAAAATAGGGGGGACAAAAGTATGATTAAAATGAATACCAAAATAAATCGTTTTTTTGCTGATATACAACAACATAAATGACAATTATGGAGTAAAAACATACTGAATCGAATTGTTTACACAATTCGAGTGTTTATCATAAGAATAATACTCTTAGAATGATACAATAATCTGTTATTCCCGATTTAAGAGACTAATTTGGTGAATTTTTTTGATTTTGTACAAAAAATACTTGTGGTAATTTTTTTATGAAGTAGGTTTAATGGTAAAAAAGCATCAAAAATCGGTTGTTAGAAATTCAAGTAAAAGGGAATGTACCGTTATTTCGTCTTCTCCGTTAATGACAAAAGAAACGATGTCGCCACATTTGATGCATGTTTTCATCATGGCGAGCAGACTTTTTGCATCAATTTGGTTTTCTCCGAAAATCAATGTAACCTTACTTTTACAGGGTTTTAACAGTGCCGTTAATCTTCCGGCAGGGCGGGCGTGGATGCCAAACGGATCTTTTATTTTGTGATCTGAAATTTTTATCATAATAATCTATTTTACTTTTAATATTTTATCTCCAATGCTCACCGTTTTGTTGTTAATGGCGCATACTTCGATGTAATCTTCTGTGTTTACTACTACTATTGGAGTAATGGTGTTGTAGTTGTTTTCTTTTATACAATCCAAATCTGTCTTAATAAGCAAATCGCCGAGTTTTACTTTGTCGCCTTCTTTTACGAATGATTCAAATCCTTTGCCATTCATTTTTACGGTGTCTAATCCGATGTGTATAAGAACTTTAATGTTGTTTTCACCTGAGAGAACTATGGCATGTTTTGTGTTAAAAATCTGTTCAACGACAGCATCAAATGGCGAGTAAACTTCTCCGGAATCAGGAATAATGGCAATTCCGTTTCCAAGCATCATTTCAGAAAAAGTTGTATCGGGGACATCTTTAATATCAACCAATTGACCTTTCATCGGTGCTTTGATGACCACTTCTTTTTTATCCGTATTTTTAGTTTTAAGAATAATTTCGTTCATGGCATCGGCAACAAATTGAGCATTTAATCCAATAATTATCTGCAAAGAATTTTCTCCAAGTTTAACAGTACCTTTTGAGCCGTGTTTCTTTAAAATATTTTCTTCAATTTTTTTGTTATCAACTACCTGCAACCGCAGCCGCGTGATGCAATTATCAAATTCCGATATATTGTCCGCTCCGCCAAGAGCGTCAATAATTCCCTGCGCCTGCTCAATAAAACTGTGGTTATTGTCTGCATTTGATTTTTCGAGTTCAGGGTCATTTTCACGTCCCATAGTTTTCAGGTTAAATTTGAGAATGAAAAATCTGAATACAACATAATAAACCGCAAACCAAAATGTTCCCAAAACAAAAATCATCCACGGATTTTGAGCCATTGGATTGTTCCAGTTTAAAAACATATCAATTAAGCCTGCTGAAAATCCGAACCCCATTCGTACCGGTAAAACGGCTGTAATTACCAATGATATTCCGGTGAAAATGGCATGAATAACATACAAAAGCGGCGTTAAAAACATAAAAGCGAATTCTATCGGTTCGGTAACACCTACTAAAAAAGAAGCAAAACAAGCCGATAGCAATAGTCCGGCGACGATTTTTTTATTTTTACTCTTTGCCGTATGATACATGGCTAACGAAGCGCCAAGTAATCCGAACATCATAATAGGGAAGAATCCCGTCATATATTGACCTGTAACACCGAATGTTCCGTTTCCACTTAAAAAGTTATTCAAATCGTTGATGCCTGCTACATCGAACCAAAATACGGAATTTAAAGCGTGATGCAACCCAAGCGGTATTAACAATCTGTTTAAAAAGCCGTAAATTCCTGCTCCCCAAGGTCCTAAATCGGAAATAAACATTCCAAAAGATGTTAATCCGTCGTAAATGACGGGCCATATAAAAAACAATACTACTGCCACAACGAGCGAAATGCCTCCCGAAACAATGGCAACACAACGTCTTCCGCTGAAAAAGGCTAAAAAATCGGGCAGTTTGGTATCTTTAAATCTGTTGTATGCAAAAGAGCCTATTAAACCGCAAATGATGCCTGTAAAAACGTTTTGAACTTTTGTAAATGCGGGGTCAACCAAATCGGGCGTAGCAACACCTTTCAGTTTCATGACGCTGCTTGTTGATAATAATGCTGTTACTATCAACCACGAAACCAAACCTGCAAGTGCAGATGTTCCGTCGGTTTTTTTTGCCATACCAATAGAAACCCCGACAGCAAACAGCAACGGAATAGCATCAAGCAAAGCGCCTCCGGCAAGTGTTAAAAAGTTGGCAATCAGGTTATCATTATTTCCGCTTGCCGTTGAAATCCAATAACCGACACCGCAGAAAATGGCTGCAATTGGCAATACTGCGACTGGTAACATCAACGATTTTCCGAGTTTTTGAAAAAATGCCATCATGGATTTTCAAATTAGATGTTTGTAATGAATTGTCTTAACTTTAATATTTTGTTCGGATTGACCGAAAATTCCGTATATCCGAATTCTATTAATTTTTCGGTTAAATCAAAATCCATAGCAAGTTCGCCGCAAATGCCTGCCTGAATGTGATTTTTGACGGCAACTTCTCCAATCATTTTTAACGATTGCAATATCGCTTCGTGATGAGGGTTGAAATATCTTTTCAAATTTGTATTTCCCTGCCTGTCAATAGCCAACAGATATTGCAACAAGTCGTTAGTGCCAACGGAGAAAAAATCTACTTTTTGAGCAAGTTTATCAGCAATAAGAACAGCAGCCGGTGTTTCTATCATTGCCCCAAGCGCTATTTTGAAATCAATTTTTAATTCTTTTTCTATTTCACGACACAAATTGATGCACTCGTCAATTTCCCAATCCGAAGTAATCATTGGAAACATGATAGAGATGGAATGATGACCGATTATATTATTAAAGTTATCTGCAGTTTTGTAAATCGCTCTCAGTTGAGTTTTGAAAAAGTCTTTATGATCCAAACAAATACGCACGCCTCTGTAGCCGAGCGCCGGATTTTTTTCTTTTTGTATATTTAAAAACGGCACTTTTTTGTCGGAACCAAAATCGAATGTTCTAATAACCAAAGGTTTATTGTTGATTGCCTGTGCAATTTCGGAATAAAAACCGATTTGTTCTTCTTCGCTTGGAAACGACAGGTGATTCATAAAAAAACATTCCGTACGCAACAATCCTATTCCTTCGGCATCGTTGTTCATGGCTGCTTTCGAATCTTCAACTGTGGCAATATTGGCATAAAGATGAATTTGTTTGCCGGCTTTTGTAACCGATGGTTTTCCGCGATAGGTTTCAATAATTTCCTTTTCTTTGAGTAAAGCGGATAGTTTTTGAAGTACTTCTTGAACGATTTCTTCTGTCGGATTGCAATATATTTTTCCGGAACAGGCATCAACCACAGCAAAACTTCCGTTCCCAATTTTTAAAATATCATTCGAAACGCCGAAGATGTAAGGAATATTCAACATCCGTGCAAGTATCGCTGAATGAGCGTGTTCTGAACCGACAACGCTAATAAAAGCGGCTATTTTTTTGGTATCTAACGTCAAAATTTGATTGGGTGTGATTTCTTCTGTAACGATGATGGTGTTATTGGACAATTCTTTTGTGGTTTCGTTATAATCATCGTATAAAACGGTATTAACCAAATCATTGGCAAGATGTATAACATCCTTTCCTCGTTGGCTTAAATAGTCGTCGTTAATAGCAATAAATTCGGAATGCAGGTTGTTTCCCACTGTTAAAATAGCCTCAACGACGGTCATGCCTTCCGAAATTTTGACTCTTATTGAGCCATCAAATTCGGGGTCATCCAAAAACATCAGTTGGATTTGTAGAAATTCAATATATTTTTCGCCTAATCTTTTAGATATATTTTCAATGTCGGAAAGCAATTTGTTTTTCAAGCGATTACAAGCATTTTCATACAATTCAAGTTGATTGCAGTTTTTATAGTCAATTGGTTTTGACTGCGATTTGGAACTATCTAATACAAAAACAATTCCGAAACAAACTCCTTCTGAAGCTACTTGCCCTTTAAAACATTTCATTTAATAATGAATTAAAAAAAATATTTTGCAAAGGTACAAAAAGAGATTATCTTTCTTTGTTTTATTATCCCATCGTAATAAAAAGACAAAAAAATCTTGTCTATATGTATTTCTCTCTTACTATTTATCCAAAGGTTTATCAATCAATATTAAAACTCTTTTTTACAATGAATTTCCCAATTTCACGTTATTTTACTATCTTTGCACGTTCAAAAAATAATATATACATATATGGATTCTAAGATACAGGAACTTACAGAGAAGTTATACCATGAAGGCGTAGAAAAGGGTCGTGAGGAAGCCGTCAACATCATTGCCGATGCCCAGCGGGAAAAAGATCACATCTTGAGTGATGCCCGTGCCGAAGCGGAAAAAATTGTAGCAGAAGCCACCAAATCCGCCACTGAGATGAAACAGCATACCGAAGCGGAATTGCGCAATTATGCCGCCAAAGCCATCAATGCCCTGAAAACAGAAACGACAAATCTAATTAACGACAAGATTGTTTCTGATGCGGTAAAAACGGCTTTCGACAGCAAGGAGTTTATGCAGCAAATTATTTTGAAGTTGGTATCGGGTTGGCATCGTAATGAACGTTTGGTGATTGAGGTTTTCGATGCGCAGGCGTTACAACAATATTTTGAGTCGCAGGCTAAAGAACTGCTTTCCAAAGGCATTGAGATAAAACAGGTAAGCGGAAGGGCGACTTCTTTCAGCATTGTTTGTGAAGATAAAAATTATAGGGTGAATTTTGGAGAAGAAGAGTTTATGAATTATTTCAAGACTTTTTTACGTCCGCAGTTGGTCGAATTTTTGTTTTAATCGCCATGCACTATTACCATCTGATTGCGGGATTGCCCGATTTGTCGTATGACGACGACAAGACGCCTTATAGAGTGGAGGATTTCAAACAACAACTCTATGAGATTATGTCGAAAGCAGATAAGAAATTAGTACACGACCTGTTTTTAAAATACGACAACGACAACTTGTTGGCTTTTCTTCGGAACGAAGAAGCAATTTTTGATTCCAAAGGCGCTTTCTCTCATAAAGAAATAGCCCACGCAGTTCAATATGTTAGGGATGAAATAAATCAAAACAACAAAACAACGTCGCCGTTGGACGAAGAAACATTTACCGGATTATGGCACAGAAAAAAACCGTTCAACAAAAAGTTGCCGCCCTATTTCAAAGGTTTTATTTCCGATTACATTACCGGCGACGAGACATTAAAAGAGATGTTTTGGGAAGACCGGTTGGCGAGTTTATACTACGACTATCTCGGACAGTCTAAGAATCAATTTGTCTGCAACTGGGCGGAATTGAATTTGAACATCAACAATGTGATGATTGCGCTGGCATGTCGCCGTAATGGAAAGACACACACACCCTATATCGTTGGAAACAACGCTATTGCAAACACACTTCGCAATTCCAACGCCCGCGACTTCGGATTGAAAGAGGTTTTCCCTCTGTTTGAACAGATTCGCCGTATTGACGAAGGAACCAATTTGATTGAAAAAGAGCAGAATATAGACCGATTACGATGGGAATGGATTGAAGAAGAAAACACTTTCAAATATTTCACCATCGAACAGGTTATCGCATACCTTTTAAAGTTGCAAATGATGGAGCGATGGATGTTATTAAATGATGTAAAAGGAAAACAGATATTCAAAGATATTGTCAACAATTTGAAAAAGACAGCATTAAACCCTGTGGGTTTTTAAAAGTTTAACAGAAAAAATATAAGATAAAAATATGATAACTAAAGGAAAAGTAGTTGGTATTGTATCGAACTTGGTTACGGTTGCGGTGGACGGTCCCGTAGCGCAAAACGAAATTTGCTATATCACCACCGGCGGCGACAGATTGATGTCGGAAGTAATTAAGGTGATTGGGAAAAATGCCTATACACAGGTTTTTGAAAGTACACGAGGCTTAAAAGTAGGCGATGAAGTCGAATTTACAGGACACATGCTGGAGATTACTTTAGGACCCGGCATGTTGTCGCGCAATTACGACGGACTGCAAAACGACTTGGACAAGATGGAAAGTCTCTTCCTGAAACGGGGCGAATATACCTTCCCGTTGGATAAAGAACGTTTGTGGCATTTTAAACCCATAGTGAAACCCGGCGACATCCTCACAGCAGGACGATGGATTGGAGGAGTAGAAGAGAATCATCAACCTTTGAAAATCATGATCCCATTTCAGTTTAAAGGAAAATGCACCATCAAAGAGATTGTACCGGAGGGCGAATACAACATCACACAAACCATTGCGGTAGTTACCGACGAAGCAGGGAAAACCCACGAACTCAACATGATGCAAAAATGGCCCGTTAAAAAGCCTGTTCTCTGTTACAAAGAAAAGCCGCGTCCGTTTAAACTGTTGGAAATAGGTCTTCGTCCGATTGACACCGCCAACCCGATAGTAGAAGGCGGAACAGGATTTATTCCCGGTCCTTTCGGAACAGGAAAAACGGTGTTACAACATGCCATATCGAAACAAGCCGCTGTGGATATTGTGATTATTGCGGCTTGCGGTGAACGTGCCAACGAAGTGGTGGATATCTTTGCGGAGTTTCCGCATCTGACCGACCCGCATACCGGACGAAAACTGTCGGAACGTACCGTTATCATCGCCAACACCTCCAACATGCCCGTCGCTGCCCGCGAAGCATCGGTTTATACCGCCATGACGATAGCCGAATTTTATCGCTCAATGGGTTTGCGAGTGTTGCTGATGGCAGACTCGACTTCACGCTGGGCGCAAGCGTTACGCGAGATGTCGAACCGTTTGGAAGAACTTCCCGGTCCCGATGCTTTCCCGATGGACTTGTCGGCAATTATCGCCAACTTCTATGCACGTGCCGGCTATGTCTATCTCGAAGACGGTGGCACAGGCTCCATCACCTTTATCGGAACCGTTTCGCCCGCAGGTGGAAACCTGAAAGAACCCGTTACCGAAAATACTAAGAAAGTAGCACGCTGCTTTTACGCATTAGAACAGGAACGCGCCGACAAAAAACGCTACCCCGCCATCAACCCCATTGATTCCTACTCAAAATATTTGGAATATGAAGAGTTTCAAAAATATGTATCCGAACATATTGCTCCCGACTGGATTGAAAAAGTTTACGAACTGAAAACCAGAATGTTGCGCGGAAAAGAAATAGCCGAACAAATCAACATCCTCGGCGACGACAGCGTACCCATTGACTACCACCAAACATTCTGGAAGTCGGAACTGATAGACTTTGTCATCCTGCAACAAGATGCACTCGAAGCCATTGACGCACTAACGCCGTTAGAACGCCAGCACTATATGCTCAACTTAGTTTTGGACATCTGCCGTAAAGATTTCAAATTTAACGATTTCACAGAAGTATCGGCATTTTTCCGAAAAGCCATCAACCTCGGCATGCAGATGAACTTTTCCAAATTTAAAGACGAATCATTTGAACATTATCGGCAGGCTTTGGAGGATTTAATAAGAAAACAACTTAACGCAGAAGCATTATGAAAAAATACTTATTACTAACCGGATTAATTCTATTTTTTCATTGTGTCTATTCACAATGCGACCCTTCAACGCAAGTACCTCGCTATACACTCATTGAAGGATTCACTTCCTGCTCAACGCCAATTTGTCTTAATGGACACATAAATCTCCAAAATGTCTTAACTCAAAATGACGCACAAGGCGGAAAATACACTTTAATAAAATATCAAATGAATTTTCCTAATAATGGAGACCCTTATTATACGTTGGAAGGCGGAGTAAGAAGAGACTTCTATAATGTTACTGTTGTCCCATGGCTGCATGTTGATAGTTCTGGCGAGAACGAGTTAACTTTTACAAACGCTAAACTCTTAAATTATCAAAGTGAATTAAGTTGCATGGAAGTGAAGGGCAGTTTTTCAGTGAAGAATAAAACTGTAAATGCGACTATTCATATAAAGCCGACTATTGATATTAATGAAGGTAACAATCTGAGATTATTTATGGCCATTGTAGAGAAAGAAACATATAAAAATACGTGTACCAGCGGTCAAAATAGATTTGTTCAAGTAATGAAAAAATTTATGCCCGATGCAGAAGGAATTGAAATAGGAAATCTGACAGCAAATCAAACAATTACAAAAAAACAAACTTGGGAGTTTAAAGGTGATTATGCTTTTCTCGGACCCGGACAGATTGTCAATCATGAAATAGAACATACAGTTGAAAATTTTGATAATTTGGAAGTTGTGGCATGGGTACAAAACATTGCCACAAAAGAAGTCTATAACTCCTGTACAGCCACAAAAGAAACGAACGCAACTTTCAGCAAAAAAAGCAGTTGGAAGGAAATTACAACAAACCTGTTCGACAGTACATTTTTTGAGATAAATACCTTTAGCATTAAAGGTGACACAATAATCAATGGTAATAATTATTCGAAAATTTATGTAAATGACAAATATTACTCTGCATTTAGAGAAACAGATGATAATAGAATTTATGTTTATAGGTCGAATGGATTTCAGCCAGGTGAATACCTGACGTATGATTTTGACTGGTATCCGGGTAAAAAATTATATTTTCACTATCCTGACGAAATGGGAGGAATAGATAGCGCTGTGTTGGTTACGTTAGGGAATAATATTGATTCCATTCAACTGTTAGACGGAAAATATTACCAATATGTTAAAATAGGAAATAGTCAACTTGGACCCGAAATGCTAATAAAAGGCATAGGGAAAAATACTGGTGGTTTTTTTAACCATACTCTTGGTCCACCCCTTCCAAATGGCGATCAGTACGCCTTACTTTGCTTTTTCATAGACGACATTTTGGTTTACAGCAATCCTTTTCTTAATTGTAGTTTTGTAGCAGTTACAGAGATTATTGATGTCCCCACAACTGCGGTAGCAGGCATACCGCTTGAACTTAGCGGTACGGCATTACCAAACAATGCAACTTATCAAGACATAGTTTGGAATATTTACGATGCAGGAACTACAGGCGCAACTATTACCGATAATATTCTCAATACCGCAAATCAGGGAACCGTAACAGTTACTGCAACAGTTAAATACGGTGCTACAATAGGCATAGTTTATATGCAAAACTTTACGATTGAAGTAGAGTCGGCTGGTATTAATGATTTTTCACAAGAAAACGCAAATATTAAGGTATATCCAAATCCCTCAAATCATTCTGTAATAGTGGTTTTTGCAGAAGGACTTGATGTTGATATTTTTGAGATTTATGATAGGAAAGGCAGATTAGTTCAAAGATACGATGTTAGAGGCAAAAGCGCTATCGAAATTCAAACCCTTGCAACAGGAATTTATGTGTATTCTGCATCTTTAAAAAACAAACAAAAAATAACAAGTAAAATAATAGTACAGTAATTTACGAAAAATAATGAAACGTTGTATAAATCTTATTAATGTCGAAATAGATAAACTGACTGATTCTATTGAAAATGCAGAACATATTCGTAATGGTTTAATGATTATTAATACTGTTGCTGCATTGAAATTAATTAATAAATATTTTAAAGAGATTTGATTATGGGATTAATAAAAGAACCTTTTGATATTGATTTGGTTGTTGAATCGAGACCGTTAACAGCAGCCGAGGAGTTTTTACTCAACGAATATATTAATAATGATAAATATGCAAGATCTCAAGCAAAAAAGGAACAACAATATGTTGTTCAAGATGAGATGTCCGTTTATCAAAACAATGAAGTGAAACAAATAATGCTTTAAATAATATGACAGCATTTCAGAAAATATACACCAAGATTACGAACATCACAAAGGCAACATGTTCGTTACACGCCACAGGCGTTGGCAATGAAGAGTTGGCGTCGGTTGCCGGACGATTGGCGCAAGTAGTAAAGATACAGGGCGACGAAGTCGTTTTGCAGGTATTTGCAGGTACGGAAGGCATTCCGACCAATGCGGAAGTGGTTTTTATGGGAAAAGCGCCTTCGTTGAAAGTGGGCGACCAGTTAGCCGGACGTTTTTTCAATGCCTACGGCGACCCCATTGACGGCGGAGACATTCCCGAAGGGAAAGAGGTCGAAATCGGCGGTCCGTCGGTCAATCCCGTGCGGCGCGAAAGACCATCGGAGTTGATAGCCACCGGTATTGCAGGCATTGACCTAAACAACACTTTGGTAACAGGTCAGAAAATTCCGTTTTTTGCCGACCCCGACCAGCCGTTTAATCAGGTGATGGCAATGGTAGCGCTCCGCGCCAAGTCCGACAAAATCATCCTCGGCGGCATGGGAATGACCAAAGACGACTACCTTTACTATAAAAACGTATTCGCCAACGCCGGAGTACTCGACCACATCGTCTCTTTCATCAACACCACCGAAGACCCTTCGGTAGAACGGTTGCTGATTCCCGACATGGCGTTAGCGGCGGCAGAATATTTTGCCGTTGAAAAGAACGAAAAAGTATTGGTATTGCTTTCCGACATGACCAACTATGCCGACGCCCTTTCCATCGTGTCGAACCGTATGGATCAGATTCCGTCGAAAGACTCCATGCCCGGCTCGCTCTATTCCGACTTAGCAAAGATTTACGAAAAAGCGGTACAGTTTCCCGATGGCGGCTCTATCACCATCATTGCCGTAACGACGCTTTCCGGCGGCGACATCACACACGCCGTACCCGACAATACCGGATATATCACCGAAGGACAACTCTACCTGCGACACGATTCGGATACCGGAAAAGTCATCGTTGACCCATTCCGTTCGCTTTCGCGTTTAAAACAGTTGGTTATCGGAAAAAAAACCCGCGAAGACCATTCGCAAGTAATGAACGCCTCCGTAAGACTGTACGCCGATGCCGCCAACGCCAAAACAAAGATGGAAAACGGTTTCGACCTTACCGACTACGACAACCGTACATTGGCGTTTGCAAAAGATTATTCCAAAAATATTCTCGCTATTGACGTCAATCTTGATACAACCGAAATATTAGATAAGACATGGTCGCTCTTTGCCAAATATTTCAAACCCGAAGAGGTGAATATCAAACAGGAACTGACAGGAAAATATTGGAAAAAAGACGGAAGCGGGGAATAAGTAAGGAACAAGAAGTTTTTAAATAATCCATTAAAATGAATGCAATAGCAGACATAGAACGCAAAGAGAACATAGTTGAAAGTTCCAATCTTTACGAATTTTCGAGAGATTTGATTCTCAATTCTCGCAGGCTCGTTTATCAGACTGCTAATTTTGCAATGGTAGAAACCTATTGGCGTATAGGCGAAAAAATTGTGGAGGAACAAGGTGGAGAATCTTATGCAAAATATGGGGAAAATCTTTTAAAAGGCGTTTCTGCACGCCTACAAGCAGAATTTGGGAAGGGATATACTTATGTAAATCTTACTAACATGCGCAAATTTTACTCCCAATTCCCAAATATTTACGCACTGCGTAAAGAATTGACGTGGACACATTACCGATCTCTTATTCGCGTGGAAAATCCAAAAGCCCGTGAAGTCTATATGAACGAAGCCGCCGATAACTCTTGGAGTACCCGTTTATTAGACGAACAAGTTGATAAACATTATTTTGAACGGCTAATTTCTACGCATAAGGAAGCAATAAACGAACTAAACAAGAAAAATGCAACCCAGTTATCTATCAAACCACAAGACTATATTTTAAAAGATCCGCTGTTATTAGATTATTATGAACTGAAAGAAAACACAAAATACAATGAAAACGATATTGAACAATTAATCATTGATAATTTACAAAAATTTCTGTTAGAGTTGGGCAAAGGCTTTGCTTTTGTAGCACGACAACAACGAATAAACACAGAACTATCACATTATTACATTGATTTGGTTTTTTACAATTACATTTTGAAATGTTTTGTCCTTGTTGACTTGAAAATAGGCAAACTTACACATCAAGACGTAGGACAAATGGATATGTATGTTAGAATGTACGACCAACTGAAACGTACTGAAAGCGATAATCCAACTATCGGAATTATTCTTTGCGAAGAAAAAGACAAAGCAGAAGTAAGGTTTTCCATTTTGAATGACAACGACCGACTTTTTGCCTCTAAATACAAACTATATATTCCTACCGAAGAAGAACTGATAAGAGAAATAAAACAAATTCGCTCTTTAATGAGTAATAATGATAACAACTAATTTGTCAAAAATGAACACAATAGCAGACACACAGGAAAAAATTCTATTTCTTGCCGTTAAACAAATCATCGAATCGGCAAGAGAAAAGTCGTATCGTGTTGTAAACAGTTATTTGCTGGAAAGTTATTGGAATATCGGGAAACTGATTGTAGAACACGAACAAAAGGGATCCTCACGAGCAACGTATGGAGAATCGGTTTTAAAAAATCTGTCTCGACAACTAACTGAAGAATTTGGCAAAGGGTTTGATTTTACAAACCTGACCAATATGAGAAAATTTTACATGGCATTTCCAATTCTTGACGCAGTGCGTCAAGAATTAAGTTGGACACATTATCGCATTATATCTCGTTTAGAATCAGAAGAAAAGAGAAATTACTACATTCAACAATCAGTAGAAAACGGTTGGAATAGCCGCGAATTAGAACGCAAAATTCATACCCTTTGGTTTGAGAGAAGAATACAAGAACCGACAAAACAACTGTTACCAAAAGCTCCTTCTGTAATATCAACCCTCAAAGACCCTTACATTTTTGAATTTTTAGGAATGACACCGAATGAAAAAGTATCGGAAAAAAGCATAGAAACTGCTCTTATCAATCATTTACAGAAATTTCTGCTGGAGTTGGGAAAAGGATTTGCCTTTGTGGCTCGACAACAGCATATTACTACAGATACTTCCGACTTTTACATTGATTTGGTATTTTACAATTATTACTTGAAATGCTTTGTACTTGTTGACCTGAAAGCCGGAAAATTAACACATCAGGATATTGGACAAATGGACATGTATTTACGAATGTACGAAGACTTGAAAAGAACTCCGGACGACAACCCGACAATCGGAATAATCCTTTGTGCTGAAAAAGATGAAGCAGTCGTAAAATATTCTATATTAGCCGAAAACAAGAAAATGTTTGCGTCTAAATACTTGATGTACTTACCTAAAGAAGAGGAATTAAAACAATTAATTGAGCAAGACAGACAATTATTTGAACTGAATAAAAATTAAAAACCATGGCAATACGATTTCAATACAACAAGACCTCATTACAGGCGTTGGAGAAGCAGTTGAAAGTGCGTGTACGGGCGTTGCCGACCATCAAAAGCAAGGAAAGCGCTTTGCGGTTGGAGGTAAAACGAACCAAAGACGAACGTAAAGAGTTGGAAGATGCTTTACAGGCACAGATGAAAACCTACGACTACATGACCAAACTGTGGAATGAGTTTGACCCGACTTTGATTGCCATCAAAGAGGTGGAGTTTAAAACCAAAAAGATAGCCGGCGTCATTGTTCCCGTATTTGGAAGTCTTGTTTTCGACGAAAAACCTTACAGCCTTTTTCATGCTCCGATTTGGCTTCCGGATGGGGTGGAGTTGCTGAAAAAATTAGCGGAAACCGGCATCAGAGCCGAAATAGAAACGATGAAATTGGAACGCTTGGAACGCGCCCGCCGGAAAACAACCCAAAAAGTTAATCTCTTTGAAAAAGTGCAAATTCCGGGTTACAGCAATGCCATTTTAAAAATAAAACGCTTTCTCGAAGACGAAGAAAGTTTATCGAAGTCATCACAAAAAATTATGCGGACAAACTTAGAAAAACGATATAAAAAGAGAGAGGAGGATGAGGTATGATTATAAAAATGAAAAAATATTCCTTTTTGATATATCATAAAGATTATCACCCTTTTTTAAACGACTTGCGAGAGTTGGGCGTGATGCACGTTGTTGAAAAACAAAGCGGCGTTGTAGAAGAAAACAGCAATCTTTATCAATGTATCAATACCGGAAAACGTTTCAGCGCCATGATTAAAGCGTTGAATACCATAAAAGAACACGAAAAAATGGACGACCTCCTTCCGGAAGACAAAACAGCGGACGGAATATCGTTACTTGAAAAAGCCGAACAACTTTATGCCGACCGTGATCAGGCATTACAGCGTAAAGAACCGATTATCAAAGAATTGGAACGTATTAAGCCGTGGGGAAATTTTGAGTTAGAACGTTTTCATGAACTCGAACGGGCTCATATTTATATCCATTTTCACACCACTTCCGAATCGAAGTTTGAAAAAGAGTGGATTAATGAATATAACGCCGTAAAAATCAAACAACAAGGCTCAACCATCTATTTTATAACGATTACAAAAGAGCCAACACATCCTCATATTAACGCCGAACACATTAAGTCGTTCGATAATTCCGCATCAGAGTTGAAAACCGCTCTGTCAGTCGTTGACAAAGAAATTTCCCAAATTGACGAATCATTGAAAATGATGGTCAAAAACGACTTGAACACATTGATTGCTAAAGAAAGAGAAACGAGAGACCAAATAAACTGGGAAAAAGTGGCGTTGAGTTCAGATGCCGTTGCAGAAGAGAAATTGATGCTTTTAGAAGGCTTTGTCCCCGAAGAAAAAGAACCGGAAACCACCAACGCCTTACAAAACAAAAGCATCTATTTTGAAGTTACTACCCCAACGCCAAAGGAAAAAATTCCCATACTACTAAGAAATAACAAATTTGCGAAGTTATTTGAGCCCATTGGCGAATTGTACGATTTGCCGAAATATCACGCATTGGATTTGACCCCGTTTTTTGCTCCCTTCTTCATGTTGTTTTTCGGTGTGTGCCTTGGCGACACAGGATACGGATTATTGATATTAATTGCTACATTGATTGCCCGCTCCAAAGTAAAACCGTCATTAAAACCAATTCTTTCGCTGGCTTCCGTCCTTGGAGCAGCGACCGTTATTATGGGCTTTGTGAGCGGAACATTTTTCGGAATATCTTTGCTGAAAACGGAATGGGCTTGGCTGACATCGTTTAAACAATTTATGCTCGATTCCGACCAATTATTCTCAGCGGCGTTGTATATTGGCGCCGTACAATTACTTTATGCCATGATAGTCAGGGCTTACTTTACAGCACGTCGTCTTGGATGGGCATATTCGTTGGAAAGATGGGGTTGGGTGGTTCTTTTCGCCGGACTCGGCACTCTGTATTTAATACACGGAAACGAATTGTTCGACAATGCGCCGATTTATTTAATTTATGCCATTGTTGGTGTTGCAGGATTACTCATTCTTGTTTTGAATCATCCCAAACGTAATCCGTTGATTAACATCGGCGCCGGACTGTGGAGTACCTTTAATATGGCAACCGGAATTATTGGCGACTTTTTATCGTACATTCGTCTGTTTGCGTTGGGACTATGCGGCAGTGTGATGGGGCTTGTTTTCAATCAGTTAGCAGTTGAAATTAAACCGGATATACCGGTTTTAGGTCATCTACTCATGATTTTCATCTTGATTTTTGGACATTCGCTCAATATTTTCATGTCGTGTTTGGGGTCTTTCGTTCATCCGATGCGTCTTACCTTTGTCGAATTTTATAAAAATGCAGGATTTGAAGGCGGCGGCAAAAAATATAAACCGTTCAGATATATTCAGTCAGAACCATGATTTAATAAGATTTTAAAGATTAACAAGATATAATTAATTGGTAAAAAATATTTAATAAAATTAATAATTAAAAAAGTAAAAAGTTATGGATCCTATTTTTTGGGCTTACATTGGAATCGCTTTAGCGATAGGAGTATCAGGAATTGCATGTGCCTACGGCACAACCATTACAGGAAATGCAGCCGTTGGAGCAATGAAAAAAAATGCCGACGCATTTGGTAACTACATGATTTTGTGTGCTATTCCCGGCACAGCAGGTCTGTATGGATTTTTGGGCTACTTCCTTTTAAGTAAATTTTTGGTTGCCGACATCACCATGTTTCAGGCAACGGCTGTCTTTTTTGCCGGATTGGCAATGGCAGTAGTCAATTGGTTCGCTACCATACGTCAGGCAGGTGTTTGTGCCAATGGTATAGCAGCAATCGGCAGTGGGCATGATGTGTTCGGAAAAACGTTGATTTTGGCGGTTTTTCCTGAATTGTATTCCATCATCGCATTGGCGGCTACCTTTATGATTAGTACATCAATTGGCACACCGGTTAGCGCATCGCTGTAAGAGTTTTGTGTTGAAATAGAGGAAGGGAAAACCTCTTTAATATCGGATAGAATTTGAAAAAAATTAATCTGATGTAATTGCAGGTATTTGTTTTGGCTATTATATTGTAGGCAAAAAGTTAACTTAAATGAAAAAAGAATCTCCGTTTTACTAAACGGAGATTCTTTTTTTTTTGTATATTAATTATGAGAATCTTTATATAATAACTATGTACATCGTGCTTCTACAAAGCATTTATTTTTTTGTTGAGTTTCGATTTCAGATTAGCCGCTTTGTTTTTATGAACAATATTTCTTTTCACATTTCTATCAATCAAAGAGATGACTTTTGGGAAAAGTTCAGTTGCTTCATTTTTATCGGTAATAGAACGCAATTTTCTAACGGCATTGCGCATGGTACGACCATAGTAACGATTTCTCAACCTTCTGGCTTGAGTCTGACGAATTCTTTTTATTGCTGACTTGTGATTTGCCATTTTTATTATGAATTTTTATGTTTAATTTTTGCGGGTGCAAAGGTACGGTTTTTTTAATTATTACCAAATCTTTTAATGTTTTTTTTGTATTTTTGCAAAATCTTAAAGTTGTAAAGCGATGCAAAGGCGGATAAATCTTGTAGTAAGAAGAAAAGTCATCACGATAGCAATGATCATCATTGTTGTGATTTATATTGCTAAACTGTTTTACATTCAAATTATTGATGAAAAATACCTGCTACAATCAGACAACAACGCCATCCGAAATATCACACTTCATCCTCCGCGTGGGATGATTTTTGACAGAAACGGCAAATTGCTTGTTTCCAACGAAATAGCATACGACGTGATGGTTATTCCACGCATGGTCAAGCCAATGGACACGATACAGTTATGCCAAATGTTGAACATGGAGATTATCGATGTTAGGAATAAATTAGTAGCAGCGCGGCAATATTCCCGTTATAAATCATCCATCATTGCCTCTCAACTTTCAAAAGAGAAAGCCGGATATTTTCAGGAACGGCTGTATCAGTTTCCGGGATTTTTTTTGGAGCCGCGCATTACTCGTTTATATGATGAAAAAATTGCGGCACATGCTATCGGATACATCGGCGAAGTGGATAATAACGACATTGAAAAGGATGATTATTACAAATCGGGCGATTATATAGGGAAAAGCGGTGTTGAGGCGTATTATGAGAAAGTATTACGAGGAGTAAAAGGTAAATCGGTACGATTGGTGGATGTACATAATCGAATAAAAGGTCCTTATAAGAATGGCGAATACGATGTTGATCCGGTATTGGGTGACAATATCTACATGACCCTCGATACCGAATTACAAAAATTTGCCGAACTATTGATGCAAGGAAAACGAGGAAGTGTAACAGCCATAGAACCTTCGACCGGTGAAATATTGGTGATGGTTTCCATGCCTGCTTACGACCCCAATTTGCTCATCGGCTACGACCGTTCAAAAAATTACCGCACTTTATTGATAGACCCATCTAAACCACTCTTTAACAGGGCGGTTACGGCGAAATATCCACCGGGATCTACTTTCAAGATGGCAAACGGATTGGCAGGAATGCAGGAAAATGTCATCACCCCTTATTCTTGTTTTTCATGTAGCGGCACAAGCACACTGCCAATAAAATGCACTCATAGTCATAAATCACCGCTGAATTTTTATGAAGCCATAGAAACATCCTGCAACCCCTATTTTTGGAATGTCTTTCGTACTTTTTTAGATAAAGCCCCATATCCGACCATTGCCGAACGCTATTTGAAGTGGAGAGAATATATGTTGAGCATGAATTTCGGAAGAAAATTTGAGACATCCGACGTTATGTATCAAAGCAGTGGAAACATTCCTACCGATAACTATTTTAATAAATATTTCGGCAAAGGACGCTGGAACTCTATGACCATCCGTTCGCTGAGCATTGGACAGGGGGAAGTAGAATTAACACCCCTGCAAATGGCTAACTATGCGGCAACTTTGGCAAACAGAGGTTTTTATTATGCGCCGCATTTGGTAAAAAAAATAGAGCCGGATTCGCTTCTGCAATTTCCAAAGTATTATACGGGAATTGATTCTACTTTTTATGCCGCTGCTGTTGAAGGGATGTGGATGGTTTTCAACGGCTCTTGGGGTACGGCACGTCGCTATCGCATCCCCGAATTGAACATGTGCGGAAAAACAGGCACCGCACAAAATCCTCACGGAAAAGACCACTCTCTCTTTGTAGCATTTGCACCGAAAGATAATCCTAAAATTGCCATCAGCGTCATTGTTGAAAATGGCGGATTCGGCGCTATATGGGCAGCGCCTATCGGAATGTTGCTCATTGAACACTATTTACTTGACGAAGAAAAAACACGCTTTCCTTGGTATAAAGACAAAATGTTGAACGAACACCCATAACCACATATTTTTACAACAAAAAACATAAAAAAGATGAGAGAACAAAAGAGTTTTTTTGCTAATGTTGACTGGTGGTTGATAATCACCTATCTTGTCATGGTGTTTGCCGGATGGATATGTGTCTATGCCGCCGTATATGACGAGACACACAGTTCTATTTTAAGCCTTAATTGCGATTACGGGAAACAAGCCATTTTCATTGCTATTGCTATTGTTGCCGCTTTTATCATTCTGTTATTAGATGCCAAACTCTTTACTTCATTTGCTTGGGTGTTCTATGTTCTTGCCATACTTGTTTTGATTAGTGTATTTATTTTCGGAACCGATATAAAAGGCGCTAACGCTTGGATTAAAATCGGTAATTTCTCCATCCAACCGGGAGAATTGTTTAAATGGGCGACAGCGTTGGCAATAGCAAAATACCTGTCAACGCATACTTTTTCGCCGAAAAAATTGGAAACATTAATAGTTTGCGCCTTTATAATACTAATACCTGTCGGATTAATTATTCTGCAAAATGATACCGGAACAGCATTGGTTTATTTTGCATTTTTTGTTGCCATGTACCGTGAAGGAATGGACGGACGATTGATTTTATATCCCATCATCGCTGCTGTGTTGTTTGTTTTTACATTGCTGCTGGGAGAAAAGATTACCATTATTATTGTAGCATCCATTGCGGTTTTTTGGTGGTTCTTTTTTACAACGCACAAATGGAAAAGTATTAGAAACACTTTGTTTGTAGTACTTTTTTGTGCGGGATTTGTTTATAGTGCTCATAAGGCATTTACTAGCGTTCTTACCGATTATCAACAAACACGCATCAATGTATTGTTAGGCATAGAAACAGACTTGAAAAAAGCAGGTTATAATGTCAATCAATCGCTAATTGCAATCGGTTCGGGAGGTGTAAAAGGTAAAGGTTTTCTGCAAGGAACACAAACAAAATACAATTTCGTTCCCGAACAAAATACTGATTTTATTTTCTGTACAGTAGGGGAAGAACATGGATTTATAGGGAGTTTTTTCGTAGTCGGGTGTTTTACATTTCTGATACTGCGGATTATCCGAAATGCCGAGCGACAACGTTCCGATTTTGCACGTATTTATGGCTATTGTGTTGCTTCTATTTTTATTTTTCATGTGATTGTTAATGTCGGAATGGTGCTTGGATTGCTTCCTGTTATCGGTATCCCGTTGCCGTTTTTCAGTTACGGGGGGTCGTCGCTATTAGGTTTCACTATTCTTCTTTTTATTTTCATTAAACAAGACGCCAATAGATTGTCGTTGTTGTAAAACATTTTTTATATGAATTTCAATCAGTTGTATTATTGTAATTCGTTCTTTCAATTTGCAAAACGTTCATCACGAGAAGTATATATAGGTGAAATTCCATTGGGAGGGAACAATCCCATACGCATTCAATCAATGACCAATACCGATACGATGGATGTAGAAGCGACCTTTCGACAATTTATTAAGATGATTGAAGCGGGATGCGAATATGTTCGTATCTCTACACCCACAATGAAATCGGTTGAAAGTCTGGCGCTCATTAAGAAAATGTTGCGTCAAAACGGTTTTTCTACTCCTTTGATTGCCGATGTACATTTTAATACCAACGTTGCTTTAGCCGCCGCCCGTATAGCAGAAAAAATACGCATCAACCCCGGCAATTATACCGACAAAAATATCGGGAAAATTGATTTTTCACCAACCGAATATGACTGTGCAATAGAACGTATTCGTGAAAACATAACTCCATTGATAAATGTATGTAAACAATATGGGACAGCGATTCGTATCGGAAGCAATCAAGGTTCTCTATCAGAACGTATTATCAGTCGTTATGGCGACACTCCCGAAGGAATGGTCGAGGCTGCAATGGAATTTGTACGGATTTGTAACGATTTGAGTTTCCATAATTTGGTGCTTTCCATGAAATCAAGCAATACCCGTACAATGGTTTTTGCAACGAGATTGTTAGTTCAAAAGATGATGGAAGAAGGGTTTAACTATCCACTACATCTTGGCGTTACTGAAGCAGGAGCCGGTGAAGATGGCAGGATAAAATCAGCGGCAGGAATAGGAGCGTTGTTGATGGACGGCATAGGAGATACTATCCGTGTTTCTTTAACAGAATCGCCAGAAAAGGAACTTGTAACTGCTAAAAAGTTGGCAGACAGATTTAATAATGAATACTTCTGGATTGCTTCGGGCATTCGCCCTCGCAATGACGTAGAATCGTTTAAAACCCTTTTCACCTATTCCCGAATCCCAACTAAACGTTTTGAAAATACCGGAGAACCATCACCTCCAATAGTCATTTCAAAAGAACCTCATCCAAAAGCCGATTATATATCCAACGACAAACAACTTATCGAAAATACCTGTATTATTTCCGGAAATAGCGCCGGAACCATTCACAACGAACGACAACAACTATTTCATCTCTTACAACAAAACAACGACAAACCAAAAATTTTCCACAGAACCTATCATGGCGCCGACAAAGAGCTGATACAACTTCAAGCCGCTGCCGACTTCGGAGCATTACTTATTGATGGTCTTTGCGACGGGATTTATATCGAAACGCCCGATATTCCAGATAAAGATTTTTCCGTTGATTTAAGTTTTTCTATTTTACAGGCAACCCGTTCACGCGTCAGTACGGTTGAATTAATATCCTGTCCGTCGTGCGGAAGAACACAGTTCGACATCATCAGCGCTGTTTCGGAAATTCGCGAAAAAACACGCCATCTCAAAGGTATCACTATTGCCATAATGGGATGTATTGTAAACGGACCCGGAGAAATGGCAGGCGCCGATTACGGTTTCATCGGAGCAGGAAACGGAAAAGTAACGCTGTTTAAACAAAATAAAGCCGTTTTAAAAAATATTCCACAGGAACAAGCAATTGAGGAGTTATTGAAATTAATAAATACTTGATACTATGAACAAACATAAATTTATAGACTTAGTAAAAGAATCTAATGAAAGTTCTCAGACGATTAAAGGTATCTTCAATTGGTGTGATCGCTGGTGTGAGCGGTGCGGTCAAACAAAACATTGTACTGTTTTCATGTCGACTTCTCATCTCCCATCCGGCACACAGGAAGAAGTATTTGAGTCACTGGCAATGATTTTTGAAGCCACAATAGATATGTTAAAAGAATATGCCGAAGAAAATGATATAGATATTGATGCTTATGAAAATACTGAAATTGAAGATGATTATGAAAAAATGAGAGAAACTATTAGTAATGATTCCGGCGTAATTCTTGCAAGGCAATATGGCGTACAAGTCAAACAATGGTTGGATTCATTAGAAGCAAACAATCATTTTGAAATTGAACTTATAGAACGAGATCCGATGTTGTCGGAATGTTTAGAGGTAATTCAGTGGTATCAACATTTGATTGAAGTGAAAATGATACGGGCGCTCATGTCGAAAAAAGATGAAGAAAGAAAACAAATGGATATGTATGATTCCATTGGTAATGCCAAACTTTTATTGGTATCTATCAAACGCAATATCGGCGCATGGGGTTATCTCCTTCAAAAATTCAAAGACGATGAAGATGAAATTCTCGACATCCTTGTCTGCCTTCAAAAGTTAAACAAAAGAATAGAACAAATATTTCCGGAAGCGCAGTCATTTATTAGACCAGGATTGGATTGAAAGAAATTATATAATAGTAGTACTCTATCATAGTTCTTGTGTAATTCAGTTATTCAATTTATCGTACCTTTGCACCCTAAAAAATTTTTTAAACAAAAAAAATCGCTAAAGTATGGAAGTTCCTTCAAAGTACGCACCTGAACAGGTTGAAAATAAATGGTATGCTTATTGGATGACGCACGGTTTTTTTCGCTCCGTTCCTGATGAACGCGAACCTTATTGTATAGCCATTCCTCCTCCTAATGTAACCGGCGTTTTGCACATGGGACACATGTTGAACAACACCATTCAAGACGTATTGGTGCGGCGCGCCCGCATGACGGGGAAAAACGCCTGTTGGGTTCCCGGCACCGACCATGCTTCCATTGCAACAGAAGCCAAAGTAGTAGCCAAATTAGCAGACGAAGGAGTACAAAAGTCCGACCTCACCCGCGAACAATTCCTGCAACATGCCTGGGACTGGACACATAAACACGGCGGCATCATCCTCGAACAATTAAAAAAACTCGGCGCTTCCTGCGACTGGGAACGTACTTGTTTCACAATGGACGAAAAACGCTCCGAAAGCGTTATCAAAGCATTTGTTGACCTCTACAACAAAGGATTGATATATAGAGGTGTGCGTATGGTTAACTGGGACCCCGTAGCGAAAACAGCCCTTTCCGACGAAGAGGTAAATTATAAAGAACAACAAGGAAAATTGTATTATTTGAGATATCACCTTGTAGAGACGGGGCACGCCCCGTCTCTACAAGAGAAATGGATAAGCATCGCCACTACCCGTCCCGAAACCATATTGGGCGATACTGCCGTCTGCATCAATCCGAACGACCCTCGCTACACACACCTCAAAGGGAAAAAAGTCATTGTTCCAATAGCAAACCGTATAGTTCCCATCATCGAAGATGAATATGTTGACATGGAATTTGGTACAGGTTGTCTGAAAATAACCCCAGCACACGATGTCAACGACTATCTATTGGGTGAAAAACACAATTTGGAAAGTATTGACATCTTTAATGACGACGGCACTCTCAATCAGCATGGCTTGCAATATGAAGGGATGGATCGCTTTGAAGTACGCAATAAAATAGAACAGGATTTACTCGCTGCCGACTTGATAGAAAAAATCGAACCATACGTCAATAACGTTGGTTTTTCCGAAAGAACCGATGTGCCGATTGAACCAAAACTGTCTATGCAATGGTTTTTAAAAATGGAAAAACTGTCGAAACCGGCTTTTACCGCTGTCATGGAAGATGTAGTTAAGTTGCACCCAGCCAAATTCAAAAATACCTACCGCCATTGGATGGAAAACATTAAAGACTGGTGTATATCCCGTCAATTATGGTGGGGACATCGGATTCCAGCCTACCATGTACCACAAGGCGGATTTGTAGTAGCCGCAACGGCAGAAGAAGCCTTGCTTTTAGCACGCAAAAAAACAAATGACCCGACTTTGCTGTTAAGCGATTTACATCAGGATAACGACTGCTTAGATACGTGGTTTTCGAGTTGGTTGTGGCCCATCTCTATTTTCGACGGTATTAATAAACCCGATAACGATGACATAAAATATTATTATCCCACCAACGATTTGGTAACAGCGCCGGAAATCTTATTTTTTTGGGTTGCACGAATGATTATTGCAGGATACGAATACCGCAACGATATGCCTTTTAAAAATGTCTATCTGACAGGTATTGTTAGAGATAAATTAGGACGAAAGATGTCCAAGTCGCTGGGAAATTCCCCTGACCCGATAGAATTGATGAATCAATACAGCGCCGACGGCGTCCGAATGGGTATGCTCCTTTGTTCGGCTGCCGGAAACGACATACTATTCGACGAATCGCAGGTAGAACAGGGACGTAACTTCTGCAATAAAATATGGAATGCCTTCCGTTTAGTTAAAGGATGGAACAGCGATACACAAATAATACAGCCCGATAGTTCTAAAACGGCAATATTATGGTTTGGCAATAAACTACAATCTGTAATAACCGAAATCAACGACTATTTCGATAAATTCCGTATTTCAGATGCACTGATGACCATTTACAAACTGATTTGGGATGACTTTTGTTCCTGGTATTTGGAAATGATAAAACCCGCTTATCAACAACCGATAGACACCCAAACATTGGAAGCAACCATAGATTTTTTTGATAGTCTGATGCGAATTTTACACCCGTTTATGCCGTTCCTTACTGAAGAAATTTGGCAATTACTTCGTGAACGCAAAGAGGGGCAAAGCATTATGATTTCTGAGATGCCAACACCCGCTGTTTTCGATCAAGAAATACTAAAATCGTTTGATTATGCAATGGATGTCATTGTATCTATCCGTACCCACCGCGCACAACGCAACATCCTCAACAAAGAACCAATAGAACTATTTATTAAAAAGAACAATGAAACACCATTAACACTTTTCGATGGCGTCATATCTAAACTGTGCAATATCAGTAAAATAGAGTTCTTAGACCATAAACCCGAAAACTGCATCACATTCATTGTCCGATCAACCGAGTTTTTTATTCCCAACAACAAAAATGTTAATAAAGAAGAAGAACTCGAAAAACTGACCAAAGAATTAGAATATACAAAAGGATTTTTAACCAGCGTGATGCAAAAACTTAACAATGAAGGTTTTGTTAATAATGCACCCGAAAAAATACTCGAATGCGAAAGAAAGAAAAAAGCAGATGCCGAAAACCGTTTAGTTGCAATAGAAGAACAAATCAAATCTTTAAAATCTTAATAATAAAAGTATATAATAATGAAAACCAAAGTATTAATTGTTTTGTCGGTGTTGTTTCTCTCATTTTTTTCATGCAACACCTTGTCCCAACTGACTGCATTTAAAAATTGTAACTACGAACTTGTAAACCTGAGTAACACCACCGTTGCCGGCGTTAGTTTGACAGGATTACAGGATGTTAACAAACTCAATGCCACATCATTCTTGAAAATAACCACTGCCATCTTGTCGGGTAACCTTCCTTTAAATGCCACCGTCAATGTAAAAGCCACCAATCCCAACTCACAAAAGGCTCAAATTGCTGGTTTGGCTTGGGCGATTGACCTCAACAGTACCAATATTCTCACCGGAAACGTCAATCAGACAATAAACATTCCAGCGAATGGAGGTCAAACTGTCATTCCATTCAACTTTCAAATAGACGTGATGAAACTTTTTAAAAAAGGCGAAAAAAATGACAACATCATCAGTTTCATTAACAACGTATTGCGCACAGGCGAAGGCTCGTCAACTGTTTCTATCCGTATCAAACCGACAGTATCGGTCGGTGGAAGAAATATTTCAACAGGATATATAACTTTGAAAAAAAACATCTAATTTATTTCAATCAAATAAAAAAACCAAATTACATTATTGTATAAATACTCTCACAAATTAAATACATACTTATATTTTTATAATTTTTTTCAGACAAAAATTATAAACAACAGTTGCAATTATATAAAAAAAAATCATACCTTTGCAAAAATTTTCACAAGTTATAAACAATATAAATATATAGGTTATGAAAGAAAAGAAAACGGCAAAAGCCGACCTTGAATCGAAGAAATTTATTTTTTTTGAAATAGGATTTATTATTGTATTAGCCCTTATTTGGGGTGCTTTTGAGGTGAAATCTTATGAAACTGCTCATGTAGATATGTTTGAACGTGTTGAAGTAGTAGTAGAAGAAGAGATGGTTGAAATCACACAACATGAAAAAGTAGATTTACCACCACCACCACCTTCACCAACACTTTTATTACACGCAGTTGACGACAATATCGTGATTACCGACATCATTGAAATAGACGCCGAAGCTACGGTTTCTACAGAAGTCGAGGTCAGAGAATGGACTAGGCCGGCAGTTGTTGAGGAAACGATAATTGAAGAAGAAATCTTTATCATTGTTGAACAAACACCTGAATACCCTGGTGGTGACGAAGCACGATTGAATTTTTTACGCAATAACATAAAATATCCACAAATGGCACGTGAAGCTGGGATTCAGGGGACAGTCTTTGTAGGATTTGTTGTTGAAAAAGACGGAAGCGTTACACAAGTAAAAGTTTTAAGAGGTATCGGAGGCGGTTGCGATGAAGAAGCCATTCGCGTTACAAAACTAATGCCCAAATGGAAACCCGGAAAACAAAGAGGAAAAGAAGTTAGGGTATCATATAATATGCCCATAAAATTTACTTTACAGGATTAATAACAGTAATTCAAAAAAAAGGTAAACCTGTTTATTATTAATCATAAACAGGTTTTTTTTATGTAAAATTGAAATAAAAGAGTTCAACTTTACGTTTAAGTATATAAATGTACATGATATGAAAGAAAAAAAAACGGCAAAAGCAAACCTTGAATCAAAAAGAGGGCTTTTTTTAGAAATCGGACTCATCATAGTATTGGCGCTTGTTTACATTGCTTTTGAACAAAAGTCGGATGCAACATTAACAATAAAGAAAATTGAAAAAGTCCCAATAATATTAATAGATGATATTGTTAACAACATTCGAAACGAAAAAGTACCTCTACCACCGCCTCCGCTTTCGCAGCAAACTTTACTGAAACCGGTTGACGATACAAAACCTATTGATAAAGATATATTGATAGATGCCGGAACCACGCCAACAGAACAAATATCGGATATACCCCGTCTAACAATTCCTGATGAAAAATTACCTGAAGAGGATGATATTTCTTTTATTATTGTTGAGGAATACCCGGAATATTTGGGTGGCGATGCAGCACGATTAAATTTTTTACGCAGTAATATAAAATATCCACAGGCGGCACGTGAAATAGGAATACAAGGCACTGTATATTTGAGTTTTATTGTTGAAAAAGACGGAAGCATTTCTAATGTAACAATTTTGAGAGGCATTGGCGGTGGTTGCGACGAAGAAGCCGTCCGCGTTACAAAAATGATGCCCAAATGGAAACCCGGAAAACAAAGAGGAAAAGAAGTAAGGGTATCATTTCAAATGCCTATAAAATTTACTTTACAAGATTAGTATCTCACATCAAATGGCACGAATATTAGCGATTGACTACGGACAAAAACGAACAGGCATTGCGGTAACCGACCCCGAAACCATCATCGCTTCACCACTCATAACTTTGCCAACGGCAAAAACTATGGATTGGATTTTTGAATATATCAAAAACGAACCGGTAAGTACGATTGTTATTGGCAAAGCAATTGATATGAACGGAAAACCAAGCCCCTCATCTCAATTTATCGAGCCTTTTGTACAGAGATTAAATAATGCGCTCTCTTCGAGCAGTATAAAAATAGTGCGAATGGACGAACGATTTACATCGATAATGGCACATCAGACCCTGATTGAAGCAGGTGTTTCAAAAAAAATTAAAAATGACAAAGGAATAATAGACAAAGTAAGCGCTGCCATCATCTTACAGTCATATATGCAAACCTTAACAAACCAAACAACATGATTTTACCCATCTTAGCATTCGGTCATCCGGCATTAAAATACAAGGCACAGGAAATAGATAACAATTATACTGATTTACAAGTACTAATAGACAATATGTTTGTCACTATGTCTTACGCAGAAGGAATAGGACTTGCAGCACCACAGGTGAATAAAAACATCCGTCTTTTTGTAGTTGACTTGTCGGCATTAGATATTAAAGAAGAAGAGAAAAATTTCAAACAGGCATTTATTAACCCTGTCATTGTAGAACGAATCGGCGACCCTGTTGCATACAACGAAGGCTGCCTCAGTATTCCCGATGTACACGAAGATATTATGCGACAACCTAAAATACATATACAATATTTTGACAGAGAGTGGAAAAAACATGACGAATGGTTAGAAGGGTTGCCCGCCCGAGTTTGTCAGCACGAATACGACCATATAGAAGGAATCCTCTTTGTAGAATACCTTTCAAACTTGAAAAAGATGATTTTGAAACGGAAATTAAACGATATGACACGGGGAATTGTCAAAGCTCGTTATAAAATGATAGCAGGAAAACGGTAGATAATAAACCTTATAATATTTAATAAAAAATGAAAAAGACATATTTAATTTTATTAGCTGCAACATTGCTGTTTACCGCATGTCCAACAAGCAGCCGGCACGACAAACTTCTCAACGAAATCAGAAAGACAGAACAAGAAATTTTTTCCAGAAATTTTGATGTTATATTGGAAAAAAGCCAACATTTGATGGACTTATACATCGCTTTTGCAGAAGAGTTTCCGCAAGATTCGTTGACACCGGAATTTCTCTTTAGTTGTGCTACTGTTGCTTCTGCAACACAACAGGAGATGTTTTCCATTACATTGTATCAACGCATTTACAATGAGTATCCCGAACATGCTTTACGACCTGTTGCTCTGATGCATTGGGCTTTGGCTTATGACAATATGGGCGATGCCGACCGTGCAAGAGCGTTGTATGAGCAATTTTTAGTAATGTTTCCCGACAGTCCTTTTGTTACTGATGTAGAACATCTGCTCGAAATGGTTGATAAATCTCCCGAAGAATGGTTTTTACGGATGAAAGAATATGAAAATCAAAAGGACAATAATTAATCAAACACAAAATAGATTACATCCCTCCTTTACTCAACCGTAACCGATTTTGCCAAATGGCGGGGTTGATCCACATTTTTCCCTTTGTAAACGGCTATATGATATGCCAGTAACTGTAATGGGATGGCTGCCAGCAGCGGTCCGAAACATTCCATCGTTTTCGGAACAGTAATGTAATAATTGGCTAATTTTTTTACTTCTTCATCACCTTCTGTTACAATGGCAATTACCCTTCCGTTGCGAGCCTTTATTTCCTGAATGTTATTGATGACTTTTTCATAAATTTTTGTATTGGTAGCAATAACAATGACGGGCATTTCCGAATCAATGAGCGCAATCGGACCGTGTTTCATTTCGGCGGCTGGGTAGCCTTCGGCATGAATGTATGATATTTCTTTCAATTTTAACGCTCCTTCCAAGGCTGAGGGATAACTGTAACCGCGTCCTAAATAGATGAAATTACGAGCGTAAGTGAAAATTTTTGCCATTTCCTGAATTTGGTCATTTGAAGCAAGAAGTACTTCCATCTGTTCCGGAATTTTCTTAAACGCTTTAATCATGCTTGTTAACTCATTGGGTTTGATTGTCCCTTTTTCTTTTGCTAAGGTCATTGCAAGCATTGCCAGCACTGTAACCTGTCCTGTAAAAGCTTTTGTTGAAGCAACTCCGATTTCAGGTCCGACATGAATGTAGGAACCCGAATCAGTAGCGCGTGCAATGCTTGATCCTACAACATTACAAATACCGTAAATAAAAGCGCCTTTTTGCTTAGATAGTTCGATTGCTGCTAAGGTATCTGCAGTTTCGCCCGATTGTGAAATGGCAACGACTATATCGTCGGGATAAATAATAGGGTCGCGGTATCTAAATTCAGAGGCATATTCTACTTCTACCGGAATACGGCAGAAACTTTCAATTAAATGTTCTCCGATAAGTGCTGAATGCCAAGAAGTTCCACAGGCAACGATGATAATACGACGAGCACTCAGAAAACGTGCCTTATGGTCAATAACGCCCGAAAGAACCACATTAGTGCCTTCTAAATTAATCCGTCCTTTCATACAGTCGGCAATGGTTTGTGGTTGTTCAAAAATCTCTTTCAACATGAAATGCGGATAGTTTCCGCGTTCTAACTGACTGATTGACATTTCTAAGCGACTGACTTCCGGTGTTTTCTCCACATCTTTTAAATCAATGATTTTTAACGGCTCGTTACGGCTGATAATGGCTATTTCATTGTCTTGCAGGTAGATAACGCTATTCGTATATTCCACAATAGGGGAAGCATCTGAAGCGAAAAAGTATTCTCCTTCACTAATACCAATAACCAATGGACTGCTTTTTCGAGCGATGATAATTCTATCGGGATTATCCTTGTCAAGTATAGCAATGGAATATGCTCCTATCACTTGATTTAATGCTAGTTGTACAGCTTTAAAAAGAGAGTGTTTGCCGGATGTTTTAATATACTCTATTAGTTGTACCAAGACTTCCGTATCGGTGTCGCTATGGAAAGTATAGCCTTTTTCGATAAGTCCGCTTTTTAAAAGTGCATAATTTTCGATAATACCATTGTGAATAAGTGCTAAAGTCCCCGAACTGGAATAATGTGGGTGGGCGTTAATGTTGCTGGGTTCACCGTGAGTAGCCCAACGTGTATGAGCGATGCCGATTGTTCCCGAAGTATCTTTTCCTTCTACAGACTCTTCTAACTGTGAAACTTTTCCTTTATTTTTATAAATATTGAGTTTCCCTTTTGCATTTATTAGCGCTATTCCGGCGCTGTCGTATCCTCTGTATTCTAAACGATGAAGTCCCTTTATCAAAATGGGGAATGCCTCTTGATTGCCAATATATCCAACGATGCCACACATTATTTGTCTGTTTTTAATTATTGAAGTGCAAAGGTAAAAAAAAAAAGAAAACGTCAACAATTTTGTAAACTATTGACGTTCCATTAATGTACCCGAGGCCGGGATCGAACCGGCACGAGTCTTACCTCATCGGTTTTTGAGACCGACGCGTCTACCAATTCCGCCACTCGGGCACACTTTTTAATAATGAACACAAATTTATGGTGCAAAGGTACATTTTTTTTCCAAACTGTCAATTATAATATAAAATTAATTGTAAATCCTTAATCTTTTTAACGCACCTGTTTCAAAATATTGTGTTTTATATTGCCTTAACGGTAATTCGGCAGGTCCTTTTGTAACACTGCCTAACAGAAAAGGAGAAAATTCCGAACCGCAAATCGTATCTCTTAGAACACCTGTCTTTTCATTATAATTTACGCGAGATTCAAATATTGTTGGATCAAATGTACAACACCGTTCTAATGCAATAAATTCATTTAGATTAATATGATAAAGAAAAATCCCTTTGTAACCGCTTGGAATATAACCCCATCCGCCTATAAATTCCAAGTTGTGGTACAATGCAGAGGTTACATCAATGGTAGTGTCGGTATAAATGTATGGAATACTGCTGTAGTCTCGTTCATTTTTACATCCGAAATTACCAAAACCATATAAAAGTATGAAAATATCCGACAAAATTATTGTCCATAATTTTATTGATTTTAATAATCTCATGCAGATATGTTTAGTTTTTTACAATAATTTTAATTCACATCGTTATAATAACGATATTGATATAAATTTGTTATTTAAAATATGAAATACTTCCGTTATATATTTCTTTTGTTGTTGTTTTGTCTTTGTGTAACATCTTGTAGTACAAAGAAAAAACTTATCCGTCAAACGGAAAAAGAGCGGCGCTATGAAAAAAAAATAGAACGTAAACAACTGAAATGGGCGTATAAAGCATATAAAAAGGAGTATCGGGCATGGCATAAGCAGCAGACTCCCGATGTAAAAAAAAGATTAAAGGTACAACATCGGGAAACGAAAAAGTTTTATAAACCATACGGAAAAGCTTGCACAAACATGACCCCAGGACAATATCGCCCTCCTCCTTCTAAATATCGTAAAGACGGGATTAAGTAAGAAAAATCCTTACATTCGTACTTTCATCCCCGCTAAAACAGTATCTGGTTTTAAAGATAAGACACTGTTCATCTCTCCCGCCATGGCAAGTCCGCAACGGTCGCATATTTGAGCTGTTTTCCCTTGACATTCTGTCAGTCGTGTTCCGTCGGGAAGGATGAAATTGGTAACCCAACACTGTTTTTTAAATTTGTTATGTTTCATCTTTTTTAATCCGGAAACCGAGTTCATAATAGGGTAACCGTCTTTTTTCTTTTTGATAATTTGGTCTATCACTTCTGTTCGTTTTGGCCAATCTAAAATAAGATGTTCTGTACCGACGTATGGTGTATGAAAATTGAGGGCAATGGATTGAATATAAGGGCTATTATTGGCAAATTCGATGGTTTCTTCAACAGACGGATAATTTTTACTGTTGATAACCATATTGATGCTTAGTTTGGGATGTTGTGCAGAAGCGATATTTTCTACAACACGGTTGAAGGTTCCTATTCCGCGTATCTCATCGTGATAAGCACCCAATCCATCCAAACTGACCCAGATAGAGTCTGCTTCACTGCCTGTAAAAGGCAATTGGGCATTGGTGGTGATAGTTGCTGAAAGGAAACCGATTTTTTTTGATAGTCGTATCAGACTGTTTAAGTCGTGGTCGCCGTCTTTCCAAAGAGTAGGTTCTCCGCCTTCAAAATCAACGAAACGTGAACCGAGCTTATAAGAATATTCCAGTTCTTCTTTTATCTGTTCGTATGTTTTAATATTTTGATTTTCAGTTTTATAAACGGAACAATGTTGACATGTTAAATTACATTCGTCGTTTATAAAGATGACTGTTTGCAACGGTTTTTTTATTCCGAAAATTTTTGCTTTTATAAACCAAAATGGAAGATAGAATAATGATGACATTTTTTTTTAAAAAAAATTAAAAAACAAAGGTTACAATTATGATAATCAAACAGAAAAAAGATATAAGATTGCGTGCCAGCAGCCAGCGAATCATAAACCAGTCTATGCCGACTTGTTTTATCCCTTTCCAATCTCCCATCGGTCCCATCCAAAAATGGGGTTTATAGGTATTTTGTGGATGTTTGATAAATTTTAACATAAGATAAAACTGTGAAACAGCCATTGGTAATGTCAATAAAACCAATAAATACGGTTTGCCAATATATTCTAAAATGACGCCTGCAATAATGAGAGTAAATGCAGAGAAAAGGATGATAAACAGGGTTATCAGCATATATTTTTTATTATTCAAAAGTACGGCAAAAGTCATTTTCCCGCACGATTTATCGGGTTCGTAATCCATGATGGAATGGGTGTAAACGATATTGATTACCAACAATCCGACAGAGGTAGAAACAAATAGCACTGACCAGTCCAATGCACCGCAAGCAGCGTAATATACACCGCACATTAATAAAGGTCCGAACATCAGTCCGATAACGATTTCGCCCAATCCGCGATACGACAGTTTTAAAAATGGTCCGGAATAGAAAAAACCCAACAGGGCGCCTGTCATTGTGATGTAAAGGATGACAATACCTCTTTGCAAAAAAACAATTATGCCAATGGCTATTGCTACTGTTCCCAAGATACTGCATACTGTAAACAGTTGTTTTAATGTTGTTTTTCCTGAAGTAAGATAGTCGCATTTTGCAATACGTGCGCGCATACCTTTTCTTGTTAATTTGGTGCGAAGGGAGGTTGTATTGGTCGCTCTATAATCGAAATAATCATCCAACAGGTTGGAACATAAGTGCGCCAAAACAACGCCTGCAATAGCAAAAATACTTAAATAGAAGGAAAAATCCTGACTTTTTGAAGCTAAACAAACAGCCAAAATAGATGGTAATAGGCTTTGTGGTAGCGCTATTGGGCGTGCATTTTTCCACCAGAAGTGTAATGTGTTCATCTGAAATTATTTTGGGTCGTATGCCCATTTCAAATATGCTGCTCCCCAAGTAAATCCGGCTCCAAAGGTGGTAAGGAGAAGGTTGTCTCCTTTGCGGAGTTTATCTTCCCATTCCCACAGGCATAACGGCAGGGTTGCTGCTGTTGTGTTACCGTATTTTTCGATATTGACCATCACTTTTTCGGGTGGAAATTCCATCCGTTTTCCGACTGCATCAATAATGCGAAGATTGGCTTGATGTGGTAACAGATAGGCGATGTCGTCAGTAGTGAGGTTATTACGTTTCATTAGTTCCAAAGTGGTATCAGCCATGTGCGATACTGCCCATTTAAAAACTGCCTGTCCTTCCTGGTAGATAAAATGTTCTCTGTTGTCTATTGTTTCGTGTGATGCAGGACGTGCCGAGCCTCCTGCTTTTTGGTGAAGATGAACGCGTCCGATGCCATCACTTAATAGGATACTGTCCATTACACCGATATTTTCTGTTGTTGGTTCTATTAAAACAGCGCCTGCTCCGTCGCCAAAGATGCAGCATGTTGCTCTGTCGGTATAATCTACAATAGATGACATTTTTTCGGCGCCTACGAGTATTACTTTTTTATAATGTTCCGATTCAACAAAGCGTGCTGCGGTAACCAATCCGTATAAAAAACCACTGCATCCGGCGTTAAGGTCATAACCGAAGCCATTGCGGATACCGCATTTATCCATGATGATATTGGCAGTTGCGGGAAATTGATGGTCAGGTGTAACAGTTGCGCATAATAGAAAATCAACTTCTTCCGGTTTAGTGTTGGTTTTTTTTAATAGTTTTTCAACTGCCTGAGCGCCTACTAAAGAAGCGCCTTGACCTGCTTCAATAATACGGCGTTCTCGGATGCCTATGCGTGTCATAATCCATTCGTCGGTTGTGTCCACCATGCGTGATAATTCGTCATTAGTCAAAACATAATCCGGTAGAGATGCTTCAACGCCGGTTATTGCTGCTCGTATCATTATTTCTTTTTTACAGTGAAATGTATTTAAACGCCTTTTTGAAATTTTTAATTAGGTTCGATTGAACCATATCTTGGGAGGCTAATATCATGTTTTTTATCGCTTTAGATGAAGACTTTCCGTGTCCGATAAATACAGGGGCATTTATTCCTAATATGGGTGTCCCGCCAAAGTTTTCGTAGTTAAAACTGTCTATATAACTGTCGCGAAGTCCTCGTTTGACAAATATTGCAGTCATCGCTTCCATTTGCTTGAGGACAATATTTCCGGTGAAACCGTCGGTTACAATCACATTGGCTTTATCTTTAAACATTTCTATTCCTTCTATGTTGCCGACAAAATTTAATTCGGGTGAATCTTTTAGCACCTGATAAACGTTTTGAGTCAATATAGAGCCTTTTTTCTCTTCTTCTCCTATGTTGAGTAAGCCGACATTTGGTTCGAGGATTTTCAAAATGTGTTTGGAATAAATGTAACCCAAAATAGCAAATTGATACATGATGTCAACCCTGCAATCGGGATTCAATCCTACGTCTAACATGATATTTACTTTCCCATCTTCTCTTGGAACAACGGTGCTTATACATGGACGTATGATACCTTGTATTCTATCAATATTGTTAATTGCTCCAACAAACATAACGCCGGTGTTTCCTGCGCTTGAGAAAGCGTCTATTTTTTTTGTTTTCAGATATTTAAATCCTATTGCAATAGAGGAATTAGGTTTTGCGGCAAATGCCCGAATCGGACTTTCTCCCATGCCGATGGCTTCCGGACAATCCACAATATCGAAGCGTTGTAAATCGGATTTGTGCTTTTCCAACTCTTCTAAAATTGCTTTACGTGATCCGAACAATGCAATTTTTGTCTCTTGTTGCAAAGCTTCAAGCGCTGCAACGGCTCCTGCAACGGTAACTTCCGGAGCATGGTCGCCTCCCATTACGTCGAGTCCCAGTATCATCGCTTGTGGAACTATTTAGCGGGTTCTTTTTCTACGGCTAATTTGTCTCTGTAATAACCACATTCAGGACAAACATGATGAAGTTGTACGGGGGCATTGCAGTTTGAACAGACCGTTAATGCCGGCGCTGTCGCTTTATAATGCGTTCTACGTTTGTCTCTTCTTGCCTGAGAGACTTTTCGCTTAGGATGTGCCATTTTTGTTCTATAATTTTAATTATTAATTAAATTTCGTAAAGCATCCCATCGCGGATCTGCTTTATGAGTTTCGTTTACTGTGTTTAAATGATGTAGCATGATTTGATTACAACCTGATTCGCCATCCGGTAAATCGGGATGAATGCGCTGAATGGGAAGCGACAACATGATATATTCATAAATATGTTGTTGTAAATCAATATGATGAGTTTTTGTCGGAATAACAATCATATCATCAGAAAGTTCTTCGTACTCTTTCCCAAATTTTACTATCAATTTTTCCTTCGTTTTAATCGGAAATCGAAATTCGTCCAAACAGCGGTCACATGTAATTTCGACATCGCCATTTATATCGAAATACAGTACTAACATGTTTTCTCTTTTGTCCATAATAAGAGATATTTTAATATTAGCCCGAAGGATTTCCGATTCCGGAAACTTTTCAAAGAACGCACTATCTACTTGAAAACCAAACCTATGCTCGCCAATTTTCAAATCGGCAAAAGATACTTTATACTCTTTTAACGTTTTCAAAACCGCTTTTTAAAAATTCGGGTGCAAAGATACGGTTTTTTATATTATAATAGTGTAATCGTATTTTCTTTTTAAAAGTAATATAAGTGCTATTAATGTCAATTTTAGATAGTAGTTTTTGTAAAAATTAATGTTATGGTTATAATTTTATGGGTTACAATTAAAAAAAACAGTATCTTTGCACCCGCAAAATATCAAGGCTCCGTAGCTTAACTGAATAGAGCATCTGACTACGGATCAGAAGGTTACAGGTTTGAATCCTGTCGGAGTCACAGAAAAATAATGAAACGCTTACATAAAAATAGTAGGCGTTTTTTTTCAAAATTCACAAATATTTCGCAATATCCAATATACCATTATGACGACGGAAACACCGATAATTGAATATTTACCGGAAATTTTCCTATATAATTGCGGGAAACGTTTTTTTCCATTTAACTGTTCGAGATAAAAAAGGATAATAATGAACGGGATGGCAACAAATAAAATAGGGTTGTAAAAAATACTTTGTCTAAATTCTAAATGCAACAGACTCTGAATGGCTCTTTGTGTTCCACATCCCGGACATTGATATCCGGTCAATTTTTGAAAAATGCACGGTAATAAAAAACGTTCACTTTCAACATTATACAATAAATAAAGAACACCTAATATTACAATGCAGGTGAATGTAAAAGCGATTTTTTGTTGTTTATATTTCTTAAATACCAAGGAAGGCGCCTCCTATTTCAACTACAAAGATTAGAATAAAATACAGGATACCGCCGACAAGTCCTGCTACCAATGACCAGATACAGAGGTTTCTCGCTCTGTTTGATGATGTTTGAGCGCCTTCAATATCTCCGATATTATAACGGGATTCTACTTGTGAGGCGAAAATAATAGCAATAACACCTAATGGCAGACAGCATAAAAGTGTTACAACTATAGATTGCCACAAATAGGTTGGAGGCATTTGGTGTTGTGTTTGAGGAGGTTTGTAAGCAAAAGGATTTTCGGGCTGTTCTTGAATTTGCCTTTGTTGATTTGCTGCAACAAACGAAGAACCGCATCTTGAACAAAAACGAGCGTCATCATTATTTTGATGTCCGCATTGTTGACAATATAACATAATATGTGAATTTTTTTGCAAAGATACAATATTTATCTGAACCATGATTTTATTAAGATTTACGGGATTACCTTGATTTTGAAAAATAATCTTGCTAATCTTTTAATCTTATGAAAATCCAGATTCAGACCATTCTCCCCTCCTTTTGGAGGGGCTTGGTGGGGCTTACCTCACCACCACCTTCCCTGTCCTTTGTCCGTCATCCTTCAGCAGTGCCCGAACAAGATAAACCCCTGTGGGCAAAGCGCCGGTATCGAAAACAATCTGATTACCTGTATGAGATTAACTTGCCAGATCACTTCTTTTGATGTTAAAGATTTCGAGTTAAATAAATTTTTATTATTTGAGACCTTAGCAATGCAAATAGAGTTATAAACATTAGATTATTAATAAGATAATTGTATTTTATATGATTATTATTTGTATCTTTACATCATGTTTCACATAAAAGATAATACAATGGGCTTTGTAGATTGTTACGTTGAAAGACGTATTAGAAAGAATATATTTTTCAAACAGATTAATACTTTAATTGATTTGAAAGAGATAAACGATGTATCTGCTCACAGTGTATTAAGTCGTTTTCGCACCGAATTAACGGAAAAGAAATCCTTTGATCGCTTATTGAAAGAAATAAATTGTCAGCTTGTTACCCATAAGGTCATAGTGTGCAATGGTGCAGGCATTGAAGATACCACATTAACCGATACACTAGGCTGTACAAAAGATAAGAAGGAATACGAATTAGCCGAATATCACAAGGAAGACCAACGCCCCGCAGAAGCGTGTGAAAAGGAAGAAGTTCAAATGAATTTGGTGAGGAAACAACATCCGGGTGTTGACAATGAAGCACGTTATTTAAAAAAAGGGGAAGCGCTCCATTATGGATATAAAAGGCATGTACTTACCGATGAAAACGGCATCCAATTGAGTGTTCACACCACTTGCGTCAACCAACACGACAACTTCTGAAAAAAGGAAAAACTACAAAAAAACAATCGAAAAATGAAAATATGATTGCCAAAGACAAAAAAAAATCAGAGAAAAATAAAACTAATCGGATTCTGCAAAGGTTTCTGAACATAGATGTTATCTGCTTTTTTCACTATTATTCTTGTTTTTTTTCTTTGAAAAAAGTGGTATCTTTGCACCCAATTATTAATTTAAAATAAAATAAAGATGAAAATATGTCCTAAATGCGGCAGGAAATATGAAGAAGAAAATGCCAAATATTGTGTAAGCGAAGGAGCTACATTAAAAGCCTTTAAAGAAGAAACAGTTCCAACTAGTAAAGCAATTCCTCCCGATGCAACAGCGATTGCAGAGGAAAAAGTTCCTAATAGTGAAACAGTTTCTAAGAAAAAATCGAGTAATGTATGGATAATAATCATAGTGGTTGTTTTATTGCTATGCGGACTTGCTTTCGGAGCCATGAAATATTTCAACATTGATAAAGAGCAAATAATGAATTTTTTGGGGATAGAACAAACCGTTACTGAAAAAAAACTGGAAGACTTCTCCGAAATCAGCACTTCTTATGAAGAGGTATCACAAATAGATATATCTCAAACAGAAGAGTCTGAAATGCAGATTAAAAATGATGAATCACCGATAAGTCCCATTGAAAATGAACCTGAACAACTTGAAGATTATTATGACTTCTCAACACAAATTATTGACAGTTTGCAAAAAGTAATTGAAGAAAAGCAAAAAGAAATTATCGGTTTGAAAGACATAATAAAAAAACAGGATAGAGAGATAACCGAGTTGAAGGACAAAATCAATAAATTAGAGAAAGAGATAGTCGAATTAAAATCTAAAATCAAAAAGTTAGAAGCACCGGATCCACAATTAGAACTCCTTAAGACTTCGCAAAGGAATTTGTGGTACAATATCGGAACAGATTTATTCCAAGTTTACAACGGATACAAAGACATCAAAGGTAAAGACAAAACTAACGACAGGCAAATAAAAGAAAAAGACCGTAAATTTCTCCAAAAAGCTAAACTCTGTTTTCAAGAAGCCGCTAAATTGGGACATACGGGCACTAAAACTCAAATTGAAAAGATAGACACGGAACTTTCAAAGTTGTAGGACAACACAAATTACAAAATGCGCTTAGTAAAACCCCAACATCTTACTAAGCGCATTTGAATTTTATTTCCCAAACCAAATCTCCTTTTGAGAGAACGTGAAAGGCTTATCTCACCCCTTCCACCAATCTTACAAACTCGCGGCGATACCCTCGCTCATCTTCTCCAAACCCTTTACGTGCCAGTGCTATCACGTCGTTGTAAGTGGCATTTCCTTTGAACTCCGAATTGCGCAACAGTTGTCCGAACATGGCAACGGCGGCAGCAAAGGTGAAGTCGGCACTTGGAGTTTTGTTTCTGTCGCTCAAAAAGATAGGAATTTCAATTTTGACGCTGGTGTCGCTGTCTAACGGTTTATAGCGCAGTTTCACCGTCATCATCTCGTTGCTTTGCGACCAGTTCGGCGGATTTGACGGTGAAACATTTTGGTATTTTAACTCGTCCACATTCCCGACGTAGGGGTTTTTCACGCCTGTGGGGATGATTTCGTAAAATGCCGTTACGGTATGCCCTGCTCCCAAGTCTCCTGCATCTTTGGCATCGTCGTTAAAATCCTCGTTGTTCAGCAGGCGGCTTTCATAGCCGATGAGACGATACGCGTTCACATAAACCGGATTAAATTCTACCTGCATCTTCACATCCTTTGCCACAGCATACATGGTCGAACCAAACTCCTGTACCAAAACACGGTTCGCTTCCTGAAGATTATCAATATAGGCGTGATTGCCGTTGCCTTTTTGCGACAGAGTTTGCAGTTTGCTGTCTTTGTAGTTGCCCATGCCATAGCCTAAAACCGTAAGATAAACACCTGTTTTACGCTTCTCTTCTATCATATTTTCCAACTCACGTTCCGAGCGCACGCCCACATTAAAATCGCCGTCGGTACAAAGGATAATACGGTTGTTGCCACCTTTGATAAAATTCTTTCGCGCCACCTGATAGGCTAACTGAATACCGACGCCACCGGCGGTTGAGCCGCCTGCTTCCAATGCGTCAATTGCTTCAAGGATTTTTTGTTTATCACTGCCCGATGTTGCAGGCAATACCTCGCCCGCAGCACCCGCATAGACAACAATCGAAACGCGATCCGATTCCCGTAAATTGTTGGTCAACAACTTCAAAGACGATTTAACCAACGGCAAACGGTTAGGACTGTACATCGAACCCGAAACATCAATCAAAAATACAAAATTGGAAGGCGGAAGATTGTCGGCAGGTATCTCTTTCGCTTTCATTCCGATACGTACCAGTAGATGAGCCTTGTTCCATGGACAGGGTTGTGTTTCGGTCATAACATGAATCGGGTGTTTACCGGTGGGATTAGGATAGTTGTAGGAGAAATAGTTGATAAACTGTTCTATGCGCACGGCATCTTTTGGCGGCTTTTGTCCCATATTAATCATTCGGCGTACATTGCTGTAAGAGGCAACATCCACATCTAACGAAAAGGTAGAAAGTGGCTCTGATACAGCACTTTTGAAACGATTTTCGGAAAACATACTGTATGTTTCATTATTTTCCGAATCGTAAGAATAACTCGGCACCGACGGAGAATAATAAGAACAGTCGGAAGACACTTTGAAAACCGCTCTACCTCTTGGAGATAATGCCTCACATTCCATTAACATTTCCACTGCAACTGTTTCATCAATTATCTGATTACTTGCTTTGAGTGAAACGTTCAAATTAGATTTACTTACTTTAACTTCCCGTGTGGTATAGCCGGCACAGGAAAATACAAGCATTTTCCATTGCCCGACCTTAATGGAAAAGTTTCCGTTCATATCCGAAACCGTTCCATTGGAAGTTCCTTTTTCTACAATACTGACACCGGAAAGCGCTTTTTTTGTTTCGGCGTCGGTTACTTTACCTGTTACAGTTAATACATTTAACTGTTGAGCATACATCATCGCTGCTGCGAATAAGACGGCTAAAACTGTTGCCGTCGTTACAATTGCTTTTTTCATCTTTAATTAAATTTAGTGATTAAATAAAACTTTTCCTGATAGATGCAGAAAAAATGAAAATTCCATAAATAAAAATTGAAAATAATCATTTTAAAAATAATTTTGCGCCTTTACAAATTGATAATAGCATAATAAACTATGTACAATTCTCAAAAGAAATAGACATAATGATTATATTGAATAGCATCCTAAATAAAAAAAAAAAAGAGGTTTCTTATTTTGTTCCTCTTAGTTACCTTTGAGGTTGAAAACAACAAAAAAAGAACCTCTCATGACAAAGGTTACATTATTTTCTCAAATCATCGGCAAGTTAACAACAGAAAACAGCGTTGTT